>Ga0209363_1001104_pt1 | contig 12326 bp, 6 predicted proteins | sample WorMetexBAHAMAS3_FD_187385 | JGI IMG/M metagenome (GOLD analysis project Ga0209363, IMG submission 187385) | Marine gutless worms symbiont microbial communities from Max Planck institute for Marine Microbiology, Germany - Inanidrilus exumae... | ecosystem: Host-associated > Annelida > Digestive... | reverse complement strand
GTAAATTGGGTTTCTTAGGTTTTAAGTTTCTTAAAAACCTAAAAACCTAGGTTCTTAAAACCCAATTCTACAGCTTTGGCTAAAATACAATATGGAAAGGCAAATTGCTCAAGGGTAGCATAGCTTTATAACTAGTGAGGGTACACCGTACACCTACAACAATGACAGAAAATAATTATCGATATAAAATCATTAGCATCGCCGATATCTTGGGTGCGATAATATCGATATCGTATCGATTTTAAAAATACGATATTGAGCCAGCACTACTGCATTGCATTAACAGGATTATTATTCTTTGCTAGATGTGTTTACTTTCTGACGAAATTAACGTTTAGTTGTCATAAAGTTGGAATTATATTTCACGATGTCTAACCCAGCAGCGACGCCTTGTATTGTCGAAGACCGTGAGGGAGATGGCAGATGGATGAGCATGGTACTAAGCCGTCATTAGTTGCATAAACAGTTGGCTTGTAGTATGCGTGTGGGTATAATACGGGTGTAAAGTGCCCCTACCCAGAGGAGCTGGACAATAACTGATTTTATCCTGCATCTGCACCTGCACCTGCACTGTCGTTCCATCAAGTTTGTACCTGTTTCTGTTTGATTTCCTGTGAGCCGATTGTCGCTGCAACTGTTTTGTCTACCTTCGCTCATGCTCCGGAGTCTTCACCTGATTGAAGTCGTGAGCATTATTGCCAAGAAGAAGAAGAAGAAGTGCGAGTTTGGGAGGTAGTATTTTGCGAGGTGTCGTGCAAGGTATGCGGTTATTGATCAGCGACTTTCCATGAACTTCGCAGTTTATCCATTTTTGCTGTTTGCCGTTGGATGCGTGAAATGTAGCCAGCAACCAATTGGAGTTAACGCAGCTACAGATGTATCCGCCCAGTTGCCAGCGACGTTGACCTCAACATACGGTGTTACCCTTGACTGTCGTACCCAGCCACAAAAGTCACAGAAAAATTTCTATCCTTACACCACACAATAATGTACGTTTTCAACCGATTGTGCAAACGATCTACAAATTTTCACAAGTGTGCTAGTGTGATGTGGATGATGGTGGATAAATGATGATGACGATGCTGATGATGGCGTTGTGTTTTTAATTACAATGCAGGCGATTAATTACTCTACCGGCAAGCATCTTATTGCGCATGCACTATAGGCCTATGACTTCTGCCACCAATATAGCAGTGTTTATAAGACTATTAATGCTCAAGGCTCATGTAAATAAACAGTAATAATATGCAAGAAAAAATAACATGCCTAACGTAGCACACAATGCTAGATTTGTGCATAGACGAAAACAAGTCAGTCATTGGCGTTATGTGAACATTTACTCAGTAGACTGTAGCTGATATTAGGCCTCGCTTGCAACACAACGTGTGAGAACTGTTGCTATTATGGGTTTGCCATTTCTTTGCAATGTAGGCCTAATGGGCTTATGTCAGCACTGGTAAATAACTTAATCATTAGTCCTGAGTAACCTACAGGGGGAACGCATCTCAGTGGCTGTCACATCTCCAGCCGAAGTCAGTGACCGACGTAGCTGTAACTGGCACACCTGCCGCGATGTTGCTGCAACATCTGCCAGAGCTTGAACTACAAGAGCTGCTGCCAGCTTTAGCAGAACCAGCTGAGGTCGTTAGCGATGCAAACCATGGCACATGCGCAATCTGTAACCAGGTTGATCTGCTGCTGTGCTAGTGTCGTTGTGGCGTGAATGTGCAGTGGGTAGGATGTGACCACTGCCAATGGTTTCATTGCACTTGTGTGTGCATTAGTTCCAAAGCCAGAGTCCAGGCGTTCATGTGCGATTTCTGTTTGTAGACCGACTGTGACTTTTAATGTTACCGACACCTCGCAAACTTGCACCTCGCACTTTACCCATACCCCATGCGTTTGGGTCTCCCAAAACTTCTGAGACAGATTGGATGGGTAGAGGCCAAAATGCCGAACGTCGGATGCAGAACGTGGCGAACACCCGGAATGTCGAACAGGCCCTAATCCTGATCCTAAGGCAGTTCAGCTTTGCGGGCATTTGCCACGTTCGGCATTCCGACGTTTGGCACTCTGATCCATTCCCATTTGGACAGGCAGTATATGCAGCTTAGTATAACCCTAACTCTAAACCACTTAATTCCAACCTTGCAGATGAGACAGTCTGTTTATATTGCTTGTCTCATCGTGTCTTAGGCATATGTGCAGTATGACCTGCAAAATGTGCAGATTATAAAAACATGATAAATTAGATGTTGAACTTTATTGAGTGTTGACCTTTACTGCTGGACGATAACTTGCCAGTGCCAGATATATGATTCATAAAAAAGACGCATTAACATGCAAACAAACTAGTACGAGAAAACAATGCACCAAATATTTTGTATGTATGTCTGTTTGCCTGTACACTTGCATATCTCTAAAACCACATGTCTGTATTTTATGAAATTTTCTGTACACGTTACCTGTGGCCATGGCTCCATCTGATGGGCTCTGACGACAATGTAGTCAGTAATATGTTATGTACTTCCGGTTATTTGGATTACTAGCCAACTTGTCATCCCTCGTGTCGGCAATTGCACTCTTCTGCCACAGGCATTGTGTAGGCAGCATTATGCCTTGCTCATCACGCCTGTGGCAGACGAGTGAATTTGCTGCCATGCGAGGTGACAACTCAGCCCATAGTTGCAAACGTCTGTCTCTGTCATTACGCATTGTTTGAGGACGTCATAAATCATAATTGTCATATACAATGGCAGCAAATTGCACACTGAGGGTGAAGTCTGCTCTCTACAGTTGCCTTGGTGTCAGTGGCAACTAAGTGGTTTCATTGTCAACAATATCACAATTCAGACCTAATTTTGATGAATGTTGATTCAGCTTCCAGTATCTGTAACACATTTCATCTGTATATGACTCTGTAAAGTGCCACTGCAGCCTTTTCTGTAACAGCCATATCATGCACTGCCATACTTTCCCATTAACCAGATGTAGTAATTAACATCTTGTTGATTTTATCCATTCATGGCTTCGACATGTCCACTGTCCATCTGCAAGGTGAGTGGGGATTTTTTGAAGCATGGAATCAATTTTGACTGAATTCCAGCATAGGTGTATATGGATCACGGTATGAAATAGGTCTGGATCCACTTGGTATGGGTGAGAATTACTGATTTATTTTATTGAATTTTATCTTTGTTGTCAATGTTGCTTTTAAATAAAATTTTTTTGATTCAAAAGTTTGAAACAAGTATTTTGAAGTCTCATCGTCTGCAGTTGAATGCCAATGTAACTGAGTCTTAGGCTTTCTTCATTGGATTGCAGTCTAACTTAGTCAAGCTGTATTTCCATCAATGTTTTGACACTGCTGGTTGGACATTAGGAAGACTATGCAAGTTTTCTTTTTTGGGGGAACCTGGCAAAACTTAGAATAATTGAGTGAGTTAACGCTGCACTGATGCAGTGTCGTAGAATATCCGAATATTTGTTATTTGTGGCAAAACATTGCATTGCAGCATAATCGATTTATGGCAGAAGCTCGTGAAAAGGAGCCCGAAGTAGTTCTTATTGGAGACACACACATTCAGCGACTTGCACAGCACGAAGTATGTGAATATTTATACTATCCTCCCTGAAGTTGTCACTTCGTAACATTTTACAGTGTACTCTACATTATTAGCTCGTTGTACATTTCGTCCTTCAGTATGTGGCAAAATTAAGATGTACCCTAACCCTCTTTCTGTTGACAGTTTAACCTGTTAATTAAATGTGTCAATAATCATAGGCTTCCTTACTTTACTGTATCTTACCTGCGGGGTGAGCTGCCTTGAGTGGACTGCTGCTCAGTACTGAGGCTGTATTGGGTTCGGCCGAGTGCACATCCATAATAAATATAACCAAGATTACTAAAATCTTGGTGAATCTTTTGCAAACCGCAATAAGATTAAGGGTGATTGATATGGGTTACAGGGTGTAAAAAAGGTAAAGTTCTCCCATACTCATTACTGAGCGTTGGGCCCGGAGCTCATCCCAGTGTATAGGCAGTCAGCCTGCAGGTGACTTGAAGCCATCCACCCGGCGGTAGGCTGCCATTACTTTCCGCCAGGCCTGCGGTTACCTTCCCATCTGAAGAGCGTCACCGCCCATCGGCTGGTACCAAGTTATACTGCTTGGTGACAGAGGCACATGTGTGTGAGCAGCTTGCCCTAGGCTGTTACCTGGAAGCGGACCAGCCGAGATTCGAACCCACTACCTTTAGGATCACGAGCGAACGCTCTACTGTTAAGTCACACAGGCCACACAGAGGGTGTAGATGTATATCGTACCAGGTCATTATAATGGCACAACATTTCTCTAGAACACGATGTGATGTTTTCTCTTGATGGCAAGCTGGTCATAGTTTGTAATGTTACACATGCATAATACTCAAATGCCTGTTGAGTGCAGAATGGCCAGTTAACAGTCATAGACAGCATTACAATTAGTGATGTGAAAACCGAATTTTTTTCACAACCGATTATCGATTTGTTGAAACCGGTTTTTTACCGATAATTGAAATGTCATTATTATTTGAAACTACAGATGAACGCCGCACAGGCCAGCCCTATGCAAAGTCACATGTTGGCATTACGTATTTTCGTAATTACGTTGAAAGATCTATAGCCGACACTAAAACATGTGTTAGCAGGTATCTTACCGTCATTACCGTCGACTGTACTATTTTTTACAGATTTATTTTATTCATCACAAAATAAACAATCATGAACAAATACGTACAGCTGAGTAAAAAAAATTCCGTAATCCGTTTTGGATTTCTGAAAACCGATTATCGGTTTTTAAAGCGATTATCGGTAAACCGATTATCATTTCACATCACTAATTACAATGACAAAATTTGTTACCAACTTTGCAAGAACTGATGTTGCTCTACCGTATGAATTTGCTGCCTATAGGCACAACTCCTGCTGTGCTTGTAAGTGGCAGTCACATGGCTGCATATGTGTGTATGTTTAAACAGATTTGGGATAAGATGTTCGTTCCACTTCACTGCCTTAACTTTGGTATTGGAAGCGATCAGACGCAACAGGTTCTTTGGCGTGTTCAAAATGGTGAATTAGATAACTTTTTGCCAAAGGTAAGTTACTTCCGTTGTGTTTTTGCCACACATTAGCTGATGTTTTTGACGTCTGTGTGAATGCAATCTGCATTTAAAAACAAACCTAGCTGTGTATCAAAATACTGCTTAATTACCAGCAAATTTAGTTACATATAATTACCCTACAATGTTGTTCCTTATTCACACTCTCCCTGTAGTTCTGTTAATGTATACCGGCCCTGACAATTCCTCCCATCAACTCAAGACTCACTATTTCCAGTAGGCCTTTCAACCCACTTAGCGCTTTTCTTCTTGCTCCTCAGATTTGGCTTCTGTTGACCATCGAGCACATTTATAAATCATATTTACTTACTAACTTACTTATTTGGTGTGAGATATGACAAAAACAGGGATGAAGTATTTCACATCAGCTACAACTGATGCTTATGTAATGCTATTGTTCGTTGTTATTTAACTGTTTCAGGTTATAGTTGTTAGTGTCGGTACAATGAACTACATGCATACAGCTGAACAGATTGTCGGCGGCATCTTGGAAATCGTTAAGACTTGCCATGAGAAGCAGCCACAAGCCGAATTACTTGTCGTGGTATGTAGAGTCTGACATTTAAAATAACACTTTATATTTTACTGTAACGAGTGTCTAAAACTCTAAAGTAATTTGGCACAAGGCCACATTGCCGACTTGTTACCCCACGTGACTGCAAATGGATTCATTCGATCCTGACTTCATCATATACATGGTTCCTTAAACGCCTTGGTTCCTTGAACCCTCATGAGTCAGCTCCCCAAATGGCATCTCGATCGGTTCAGCCGTTTTTGCACAGCTCACCCATGTGCCCCACACACAGACACACAGACCATGCTACGTGCGACATCTGTAGCAATAGGCCACATCTTACACACTGTGTGCAGGCGATGTGGCATAATATTGCACAGTGAAGAAATATTATATAAACTGCCACTTGCCGCCATTTTCAGTTTGGAGAGCACTAACCTGTACTGAGGTCATGACGTGTGTTGTGATCAAGGGTATACCACCACGAGGACAGTATCCCAACCCTGTACGAGAGAAGATTGTGACGACCAATGCCCTGCTGATGGAGCGACTTGTCAACATGCCAAACACAACGTTCTTCAACGTCGACCCATCACTGTTTGTCAACGCCGCTGATGGTACGATTAGCCACCATGACATGTACAACTATCTACACCTTTCTCGCACCGGCATTCCAAAACTCGCCGAGCCACTGCTTGAAGAGATCGAGATGCTACTTAAGAACTTTCTTACGGCCGACTCGGCATCTGTTGGCGAGCCGGACAACTGACGCTGCTGATGCTTAGTGATAGTTAATGGATCATCATGTGAAACTGTGCTTATTGCCGGCCGTTAAATGTTTGATGATATCATAGAAGTGTTTGCGAGTCACGAAATCAAATTTCACAGTTTATTTTCTTGCAGTTTTTAAGCAAAATTTGACTAAATTGAATTAACGTCCTTGCCTTTAATGTTGTGATGTGGTTGTGGCATTTGTATGTCTGTACACAGTGTATTGTTTTTTTGAGGGGGGAAAGAGTTTAGACAGTATTAGGATATTTTTAGAAAGTTAGTATAAAACTTTTGTTTAGTTGTGAACCATATTTTGTTTGCCTTTAATGCTTTGACACTGTTGACTGGATGTTAGGAGTGGCGTCTGCCATTTGCTGTAGCAGTGTCCAAAAAAGTGGGACATCCAGCTGTCACAGGAAATTTGGAAGAAGTCCATTAAAGTGTGGTTTCCACATGACTGTCATCATCTCATGAAATCTCACCAAGATGGTCTGGGGAGCCTGACCGCCATTTCTGATGCACTTTTAAGCCTAAAATCCGTCATTCCTATGTATCTTGACCACATAAATGAGAACAATAACCGTTTGATGTCCATTATACAGGACAAACTGTGTTAGCTAGCTCCTCCAGTTAAGAAATGGAGGATTTTTTTGGAGCAGAGTTTAAACTTCTACCATGCCTTGCTGATAGCAACTATCGGCTTTGGGAGAAGATGCTGGAGTACATACACTGTCTCCGTAGCTTCCTTGACTATATAAAAGAGAAGAAAGAACAAAGGTTAAATATCAGAGTGCGATTTCTCACTGGGTATCCCAGGTAATGTATCGTCCCCTCATGCCCAGAGTTGATGTCTGTTTTTATGCATGTTTCCTGGTTGCAGCTTTAGGATGTTGGTACTTGCTGTTGGTAGAGGTATATTTTCCATACATACATTGCCATATTATGATCATAATCAGAAGTTTGGGCAGCAAGTTCTTAACAACCATCTGCTTGACTGTATGTGTACCATGTGCAACAGTGTAACGTCAGTATATTGAACAGTAAATGATGTAAAACGTGTAATGTGAAGCATTTAGTTTACACTTCTGCACAAGTTTGAGATTTAATAAGCTTCGTCTCGCACCCGTTAGTATGCCAAAAGTGTTGTGTTTCATGGCAGGCACACTATAATGTGCCTGTGTTCAGGGCCACATTGATGTAAGTGCTGACGACATGGCAGCAGCCGACCCGGCCCAGAGTTTGTTAGAACTTGTAGTAAAAAATTTTTCATGTGCTGTGTGGAACTGCAGCTTGTTAAATCTAGCAGAAATGCTGTAAACAGAAATAAATACGAAGCTATATTTATTGTAATTACTTACATGACTAGTGGCCGCAGTGTGTTATGACATCAGCTTGTGTTTTGGTTTGGGGGCACTTTGACCATGACACCCAGGCTTACAGTTGCCTTAATGTGCTGAATCTGAAAATGCTGAACTGACTGTTACAAACTGTGCCGTACATCTGCAATCTGCATATCAGTCTGTCAATGAAAAAAACAGTGTGACCTGAGTAAAAGACTACTACTTGGTGCACAGTATCTGAATAAAAGCCAAGTAAAATTACACATAGAAACCAGGAAAAGACAAAAGGGAAAATATTGAGTCACTTTGGAAATATCTGCCATGAAGTAACTTGTGTGACTTGTTGCTTGCTTTTGTTGTGTTGGGTTTAGTTATTTAGTACCAAGCCACAAGATTGGCTGGAAAGAACGTCTTCAAAATGACCTATTCTCGGTTGATTGGGATGTAAAAACATAACTCGATAAATCATTGTTGAGGCAGCTGTGGCGGCAGCAGCTTGGAAAGCTCAACCACTGAAAGATTTGCCCATTAACGATTTTTTTTAATTTCTGAACATTTCTTCTTGTTCAGACTGGTAAATTTGAACATAATCTTGTGTTAGAAATATTGTTTCTGAATGTAATACGGTTCTGTTTTGCCTGTTGACCGAACAGTTGACCGCTCTGATATAGCCATATTTGTGCTGAAAGGGGACGTTAAACTACAACTAACTTCTGTGACCAAACAGTGTGCAAAGGGTTAAAAATTTGGAATGGCACCATTTTGTGTGATAATGCCATTATGCCAAAGTACTTAAGTACTTATACATGTGCTATATTAGAGGCTTTGGTGATGATGCACTATGTAAATTGACATTTTACATTACAGTACATTACGTTACAATGCAAGAATCTTCATGATATTCACGGAAGTCGTGAAATCGAATGTATCTTTCAGGCCATTAAGTCAATAATTAAACACAGAAAAATCATGAAAATGAACTTTGCAGTCTTGATTGCTGATTGTCAGTGGACGATACTGTAAATAAGAGTGGACATGTCAATGGTATGAATAATGGTGGAAGAAACATTTTACATCAATCAGTATGCAAACATGACAGGTATTTTGCTCATTCGTTATTGCCATAAGCCAGTATGATGGCTCAGGAAATAATGAAGCTTTGGTGCAAAAGCCGCGAAAAGTTGAGAACCCAGCTTCTTGTAGATGTAGAATCGTATCAAAATCCATGGCAACATGAAGTAACATTGAGATGAAATTGCTATGAATGTTAAGCATTTGTTGATCATTGAGGTTTCAATAACCATCTGTTACCGATTAACTGCTATCGTCCATTGTACCTCCCCCACCAAAGGTAATGGGTAGTTATGTTTTCGCTGGCGTCGGTAGATAGATACATACATACATTATACATATATAGGTATGTTTGTGATCAACTTCCCGGCGCCAATTCAAGTCCGATTGTCACCAAACGTGTCAGTCATACCCTTGGCCACGGGGGACGTGGTGATTAAATTTTGGAAGGTCAAAGGTCAAGGTCGGTGGGGGAAGTATGTACTCTACTGAACGCCCTTCTAGTTCATCTTGCTTTTGTGAGATTTGGCGTTTTTGTGTGTGCATGTTTGTGTACTAGTATTCACTGTGTAACATTGGTGCTGCTTTTGTGTCCACAGGATAGGATTTGTTGTCTGTTGTGTTTATCTGGTGTTGGAGCTTTCATGTGTGAATGTGTGTGATCCGATGCAAATTATGTACACGTGAGTGTGCTTCATATGAAACAAACAATATAGTGAATTGCATATCTTCCACTGCTGGGTCCCAGGTCCAGTAAATAATACAGTAATAATAATATAATGGTAACATTTGAGAAATTGTAACGAATTAATTATTATTATCATGTTTAATCGTACATAAAGTACACAAATCAGACACATATAAAAATGTTAAAAAGGAATATTTAAAAAAACTAGTTACTACATATATGACCAATAATGGTATCAATTTCGTCACGTGTAAGAAAAGGCTGAGTACTCTCTCTTTCTAAAACCATGTCATACAAAACGCTTGTTTGCACCTTCAGTTCGGATGAAACACCACGCAGGTAATTTTCCCATATAACTTTACTAGGATTAGGCCTACATTGGACTGGAACGCCATACTTACAACAGCACATGTGGACATTTCGTCCGACAGGAGAACATACGCCCAACATATATGCAATGCAGCTGGCAATGACATTTTGGTGAGTGATGTACACACAGCTAAAATGTGATAAATCAGAAACCACTGACCCAGAACCGTCAGTGACAGAACACTGAATTGAACTCGTGTGATTTTTTGACAAAATCAGTTAGTTATTTTGGCAAACAAATCATTTTGAAGTGATCGACCTTCAATCGTGATGTAAGTTTAAATCATTTTGAACTGTGAACTCGTGTTATTCAAGTTTTGTGCAGTTACCAATCATTTATCATGCAACTTGATGAAATGACTGACAGAAAATTAGAAATTTTAAAAACAATACTTATTTCTTGTGCTGTCACTTGTTGGATGCAGTTACAACAGCTATGTAATTGCTGCATAGGCCTACAATGAGAATTTCCGTGCAATCGAGTGTATGCAATATTTGCTTGAAACGCTTCATTCCGTTCATTGTGCGAGTAAGTCACTCGTCTGCATGCATAAAATGTACGTTTTATGCTTTATGAGCGAACATACAGTGTATGCTGGTGTCATAAAGGTCCAGTGAGGGTACTGTAGTGTCTTTTAATGTGGAGAATAAAATAAGCAGGCAGGTGGCCTAGAAATGCCACAAGTCACTCAAGTCGTAATTTAGCATTATGCATCATATGCAGTTTATTTAGGCCATTGCAACACTGCAACTGACGAGAGTAGAATTGTGAAAAATGTTAAAATGTATTTTTAAGTAAAATAAAAAGGTAAAATGTGCAATATACCTAAATTTATCACTTGCTAACAAAATCACTAAAAGGTATAACAAAACAACTTTGTATATAACTATGTCAATGTGTTGTCGAATCTCATTCTGCAAATACGCAATGACAGACAATCAACAAGTTATGCACTGGGTGACAGTGCATTTTTAATAAAAAAATCTCCATATAAGAATTTAACATCAGTTAGCATTAAACTGTAGACTGCAAATCCAAAAAAGCTCTTTATTTTAAGTAATAAAAACGTTAAAACTTATGCTGTTAAGCATTAGACCACCAAGACACGCATCTGCATTATGGACAGCACACCAGCAAGTCCTGATTGCACGTTCCGATATAACACGCAAAGCAGCTTTAAGAGACTGACAGAAGCCGTTATGAGATGAAACAGTGCAAATAACTCATGTTGATTGATACAAGCATGTCAGTTGATACTGCCACCAAAGTGCTGTATGTACCACGTTTGTGTTGTGTACTAATTCTGGGACACATCGACTGTGTAAATTATGCATGCAGCTGTATGTACGTTAACTTGTTGGTGTTTGTGTGTCAACGTGCTTCAGTGATGCATTCATGTGCAGATGCATATTTGTACCAAAATACAACTCTGTGCAATTGTCATTGCTATCGGCACGTACCTTGCAGTAGCGATAAGCAACAGTGAAGATAATAATTATGACTATGAACAACGTTATTAGATTACCCTCTAGTTCTAAAAACTTTGAGAGCACTTAAACACAAACAAAAGAACACAGGTCCTAATAGTGTGGAAATAACAGCTGTACAGGCAGTCGCAAACTTATATACTCATTAGAACCATGCATTTGACCAGCACTATTACATAAAGCAAGTTACTACCTTAGAAATGCTACTATATCTAGATCATCAACAGGACAGCAATACGCACTGAGAACAGTAACAACCATAAAACTCTGGTGACTGGTGTTGCTCTGCACAAACTGGACGGCTGCTCATGCTGGCACAGACGTCAACTCCAGGCAGATGCTAACACTCGGTATTTTAATTGTGGAAATCCCCATCAATAATTAACCTTTGCGTTCTCGGTCACACTGTCAAGGCAGAAAGAAATGACGGTTTTTAGGATTAATGATGCATCAAAAACATATGATGCTGGGCTACCCTGGACATTGTGGGACATTTTTCAGGGAATGCCCCCAGTGTTATTACTGCACTGACACCACGCTACTCGAATGCAGTACTGGTCGGCATCTCAACCTACCTGGTGCGCCGATTGCAGTCGGTGCTCAGTGTGGCGGCACGACTCATCTACCACCTGCGACTGCACGACCACATCACCGATGCGTTGGCGACACTGCACTGGCTGGGCGTCCCAGAACGCGTGCACTACAAGATCGCGGTGCTAACGTACATTCTGCACGACAGCGCGCCACAATATCTGGGACCTCTTGTGGTATCGCTTACCTACCTGGTCGGCGTGCTTTGCGGTCAGCAAGTACCAGCCGCTTGGTCATACCACCCATCAAACTGTCTATACTGTTGGCAGCCGTGCCTTTTCGGTTGCTGCAGCTCGAGTTTGGAACGGTCTGCCAGAGGCCGTCATCTCATCGTCA
>Ga0209363_1001103_pt1 | contig 12327 bp, 8 predicted proteins | sample WorMetexBAHAMAS3_FD_187385 | JGI IMG/M metagenome (GOLD analysis project Ga0209363, IMG submission 187385) | Marine gutless worms symbiont microbial communities from Max Planck institute for Marine Microbiology, Germany - Inanidrilus exumae... | ecosystem: Host-associated > Annelida > Digestive... | reverse complement strand
ATGCATAGGAATTATTAGACATAATTCTTTGGTAGGCGGACGCGCCCGGGCTGAGACCCCGGCTACTGAGTGCATCATGCTCTACTGCACATGGCGGCCGAGTGAGTTAACCACTCGGCCACAAGGGCAGGTCGATCCTGAGGGGTAACTGATGCAAATTTCTTTTGCCACTAATTGACTCATGATGTTCAGTACATTACCACCTTTACGTTACCTTTTGATGCCATTATCAACACAATATTCCCAACGTCGAATGCATATTTTGAAGCTTTGGTTTACATTTGTTGTAAGACAGTCATATGAAAGTTATATTTTGCTGTAAAAATAATGATAATTATTAGAAGAATATTTTTTAAAATTCTCATTGCACTGAATACATCTGTTGCCATTTCTGCCTGGTTTAGTAACGAGTACTTCTGACAGTTGGACAACTGAGCTACTGATGACGGCTCTGTCAAATGCATTGAGAGGTGCAGGAACTGCAAAATAAAGTACCAGAACTATAATGCGCCTAAATCAGAGATTCCGAAATTCAGGTTATGTATTGTGGAGACAAAACACAAAACAGAGTTCCATCATGTCTGTTTCTGACTGTCATACAGTTAGCTGATGTATGTTGTATTTATAGCGAAGAGAAGATGAGACAGAGTCCTGATGAGAGGAAGTCATTGACGTCCCAGACACGCAACGTCGACACTTTACTCACGACTGCTCGTCGACCTCTGCAGCCAGCAGCCAAGGTTTGATGGTCTCACTCTGTCATCGAGAGGATTCTTAAATAAAAAATACCCATGGAGACAAATTGATGTTCACATGAGTGCATTGACACGGTTGGCTGGTGACAGCTGATCGTCGACCATTGCAGTGTGCATCATCGTCTGCAGCCAAGGTTTGATGGTCTCACTTACTGTCAACTGTGTCATCAAGAGGATTCTTAAATAAAAAATACCAGTATAGACGATTTGATGTTCACATGAGTGCATTGACACTGTTGGTTGGTGACAGGAAGGTCGTCCAGCTCATAAAAACCAGAACCTCTTGTGAAACAAGTGGAAGAAAAACTGCAACTGATGCCCCGTGTGGGACCGGGGTACCCCCTTTCCCTCCTTTTTCCCCTTGTTCATTCTCTTCTTCATCTTTTGTTCTTTTTTTCCTTTTTCCTATTTTCATTCACTTTACCTATTTTCTTCTTATTTCCTTCCCTTTCTACGAGACTAGTCCCACTCCGTTTCCAGGCCGGAGGTCGTAGGAGTCGACTGAACCTTGGTTATAGTGTGTTGCGTTCATTTTGTGTTATCTGTATTGCTTAAGAATCATTCTGGTGTTTTGTTGTATTTGGTTTAGTTTAGTCTTTCGGTGTGATATTTGTCTTTGCCTGTTGTAGGCGCTGGCATAATAATTTAAATGAGCCTCTCGATCCCTTTCCCTTTTTGGGTGGCTGCTGAACATAAAGGCGGCCAGGGTTGAGGTTAATATATCACTGTCCTTCCTTCACTGTGTACGGATAGCTCTCCACCCCTGACCTTTTGTCTTTGATATAGCCATATTTGTGCTAAAAAGTGACACTTAAACTCCAATCGACTGCAGCTGATGGTGAATTGTTGTAGTTGTTGGTTGATACATTTGTGTGCAGCGAACGACAAGTGCTGTATTAACAGCGAGGCAGGCACGACCACCAAGAACTCGTCCATTATCATCACGTGAACCCAGTGCTGCCAAGACAGTCACAGAGCCACGGATGTCGAGAGGTCGCTTTGTCAGAAGAGGCGTGGTACGTCGACACTCGCCACCACAGTCCGGCACACGGCCTCCGGTCCATGATCGGCGCTACCAGCACCCAGGCACACCTTGGTCATGTGGGCGAGACAGCCGGTCTAATGTGCCAGTTCCGCCTTACAGTGTCCGAAGTCGTGACAGAATTAAGATGCGAGACCGACGACCCCTGATTGGCAGTTGGCGACAGCGTGCCTACTACTCATAGTGTCGTGTCAATAATTGTCAGCGTCGGTTTTTGCATTTTACTGACATGTAATTTGACCGTTATTTTTGACAGCGACTTGCTTTTGCGCACATTCATGTCATTTATTGGTTGATTTACATGCATCACCTTGTTTTTTTCTAGAAATTTGTGTGTTTGTGTGTATTTATTGTATATTTGTAGCGCAATTGTAATTTCATACACGGACAGTTTTACACTGGTTGGTGCTGAGCATTCAAATGTCTACTTGCCATTTTCGTGCTAATTTAGGAATAATTGCTTATTTCAGTAAGTAGTAGTCCGGCGTGTCTGGTGCGTTGCTCAAATCTATATCTTACTGAATGCATTGACTTTGTGCACAAAATGTGGAGATAGAAATTGTGTCTTATTACTGGCCCGCCTAATGGGCTAGTATTGTTTTGCTCACTGTCGTTGGTCGTCGCCGTCGTCTGCCGTCGTCGTCTGTTGTCGTCTATAGCTGCCGGCGGGCGGGCCAGGTGCGTGAGTGGACGGCCGCTGCTGGGTGCATGGGCGGTCGGGCAGCCGACACCGCATGGCGGGCCAGTGAGGTTATGTCCCATCAGGGCGACACTTTGTTTAACATATTATAAACATAATCATTTCATTACAGCTTTGCCATGGTTTCATAGAGGTACGTTTTTGGACTGACCTGCCCACCATGACACTAACAACGTCTTCAGTCACTGGACTAGCAACCTCTCTGATGATAAACTATAATTCTAAAGGTGCAACTTAAGCTGAATTATGGCAGTGAATTATGTCAGTATTGATAGTGTAATGGTGAGGGATTGGAGTTACAACTCAAAAGAGTTGCAGGTTTGACTCAGCCAGCCAATTCTCTGTCTCCCATTCTGTAGACAGCATCTGAGCTGTGATGATTGTCTGGAGGTTAGGAGGGAAAATAATCAGAACTGTTCTGTGTTGTGTGGTGTATGACAGTTGTGCACACTGATATGCACACATGTGAACAGTTCTTAAAATAGCATGTCAGTTTATGTTTAGATTTCGTTTTTGTTTGTTTGTTTAGATTGCGCATCATTATGTGTGTTTATATGTTAACTCAGATCAGTTTAATTGTTTGTTATGTTGGGTGTAGTTTTTTCAGTACCAAGCCAAGAAATTGGCTGGGAAGAACGTCTCCGAAATGACTTATTCTGTGTCGAATGGGATGTAAAACCTTAACTCGATCAATTCCGGCTGTTCCACTTTCCGGTTATAACCTTAGCCATGTTGTTCATACACATGAGCCTCTCTGTCACAGAGCAGCATAAATTGGTATTAGCCATACTGCAGTGCAGTGACATTCTGCAAGCTGCAAAGCTAACCATTGTTTTGGCATTGTACTGGCCCTGTGTGTAGGAGGCCTGCACTGGCTTCATACAGAGCTGTTAATGCGTTTGTCAACAAATGCATGTCAGATTGAGGACTAGTTAATGATAGTCATGTTGCAAGTCAGAAAGCTGGTTTTGAACGTTTACCTTTGTTATCTGTAAATTTTATTCAGTTAAGTTGTCACAGTCATCTGCGAAAGGTCAGGTGACTATCAGGTTGGGCATTAACACGTTAATTGCTTACGTTCTAGTTATCTGTCCCATAGCTACAGCATATAGCGTGTCACAGATTATAAAACTAGTTTGCCTCTGTCCATATGTCCATCCGTGTGTCCATCTGAACACTCTCGTGCTTGCATTTCTTGATGGATTTTCACCAAAATTGGCACAGGTGTAAAAACGCCCAATAGTAAAAACGAGTTTGTTGGTGGTGAACATCACACCACCCTTTCCAATTTGTCTCCCAAAACTCCCATTTTAGGCAGATGTCCTCAAAATACATCTAACAACCCTATAACTGCGAATCGCCAAAATTCTCATGTTTTACAAGAAATCAGGGTTGAGGAACAGGATGGTGACATTATACTTTAGACCGAAAGTTGAAATATAGCCGTTTCGTGCATGCACAGTGAAAAATATGTAATATAATCCTTCTTAAATACTATGGGAACAGTTCAGTCGTTGTGGACTTGCTATGGGACAGATACGTTCCACAGAACAAATTTCTAGTTCTGAATATTTCTTGTGATTTCTTTGTCAGTGTTCGTTTATAACAATCCGGTTTTGTGCCGAGGTCCAGTGCAATGAAGTGACAGTCTTATTTTTGATGACTCTATTATGTTAATGTCACTGTTAGTGCCATAATTCAGCTTTACGTGGCTTGTTTGTGGCATTTTATGATGATGGCATCATGATGGAAGTGTTACTGACATTGAAGTCTGGGTGTGTATCGTGAGTTTAACGTAATGTGTTGCCTGAAGTTATATTTCTCGGTTGTATTTGTAGCTGTACTGAGATGTCATGTTTGTATAATGTTTGGTGACTATCAGCCGTTGGTTGGTTTCTTTCGCACGTTTTCCATTTGCTTATGTTACCCGGCTGCTGTTGATGTTTGTCTGCTCAGCCATTTGTTTATAAGTGCTGGTGTAAAGCAACCCTTACAATCAGAAGTCTGTTGGTGGATGAAAGGATGGGACCAGAGGTTGCTTTCTCCTGGTTGTGGTCACTGTTTTTTGTTTGCCTACACCATTGATTGGCTAACACGAAGGACAAGTGGCCGTGACACTTGAGGTTCTGTCCTGGAATAGGTGGGGAAAGAAACCAGAGTGGCAAACTGGTAAACAGCTGTTAAGATGAGGATGATGATGACGTTGGCTTTAGCAGCAGGACGTGTGTGTGAAATGCATGTTGCTCGCTAGCGGTCTGTTTGTTTTAGCTGTTTATGTGCTGTTATAAATGAGTAAACCCACCTCACATCTGACATTGGCAACTAGTCCACAAGATACAGCAGTTTTATTATATGGATCCTAGTGATCTTTTGCCATCAGAAGTGCTTCTGTGGTGCAAAGTGCACCCAAATCGATTTCGGTTTCATGTACCCGACTAAGTGAGTTCAAATCATCCTCAGACCCGTTGCTGGGTTTAAAACGAGTCTTTTCCCTGCGAGAGGGTGATGATGGTGATGGTCTGTCACTCGGGGGGAGGGTCTGTCACCCGGGGTGAGGTAGTTTGACCACTGGCTGTTGTGAAGTGCAGTGTGCACAATGAAGCAATATTGCATTCTTTGCCTGTGTGTATGAACTTGTACTGTTAGTGTTAACAGAAACTGTGTCAAATGAACGAAAAGCTCAAAATTTTTACTGCTTCTTTGGTGTGTCGTTGAGGTAAAAGGTAAAGACTTCCCATACTCGTTACCAAGTGTTGAGCCCCGAGCTGATCCCGTTGTACAGGCAGTCAGCCCGCAGGTGACTATAAGTCATCCATCCACCCAGCGGTAGGCTGCCATTACTTTCCAGCCATAGAGCATCACTGCCCCTTGGCCAATACCAAGTTATACTGCTGGTGACAGAGGCAGATAGGTGTGAACAACTTGCCCAAGGTTGTTATGCAGCTTTGCCCCGAGTAGGATTTGAACCCACGACCTGTCGATTGCAAGTTGAATGCTCTACCGGTTGCGCCACCGCGTTATCTGAGTAAGTTAAGCTAAAACCGAGTTGCTCAGAATAAAAGGTAGTAGTGTAGAAAGCATTATACCACGGTACACTATTATTTTTAGATCTGAAAGACCGAGATCTTAACATCTGGTCTTCAAATCAAGACTGAGACCGCACATCTTAGTCTACAGATCAAGATCAAAAGTTTGCATTCAACACCATGAGGGCGAATAGTGACCGCCAAATGAAATCAGTGAAGTGTTAAACTCACTGGAGGAAACTGACATAATACAACGTTAGTGATAGCACGGATTCGTCATGTCTAAAGGCCCATTCACACCGAGCGCGTCTACGTCCGTCACGCGACGCGCGTCGCTAGCGTCGATGTCTGTAGACGCGCGTCTACGTCCGTCGACGCGCGTCTACGCGCTCGGTGTGAATGGGCCTTAATGCGAAGTATAGGTACATTATCATGACTAACAAGCTTGAGAAGCTGATGTGTCAGCAGTGTATACCAGTATCTGTGTCTGTTGGCTACTGACTGCACTCATTGATCCCACATAGATGCAGATTAATGAACATCAGCCGTTGTCGTATGACAATAATTGTCATACGACAGCGTGATGGCTGCTAATTATTAGCAGGCATCACGCTGCAGTCAGCTCTGCAGAGATGAACTGAAGACTGCACGATATAAAGCACTGCACAGTCTGCTTTGAGTGTAGCAATGTTCTGTTCTGTTCTTTAGCCGTCCTCGATCCGAGGGTTGGCCACACCATGGACGTACTTTCTCCATTTAAGTCATCTACCCGGCGGTAGGCTGCCATTTCGTACATTCCCATGCCTGCAGTTACCTTCCCAGTCGCAGAGCATCACCGCCCCTTGGCAGGTACCAAGTTATACTGCTTGGTGACAGAAGCACATAGGTGTGAACAACTTGTCCAAGGTTGTCACGCAGCTTTTACCCCGAGTAGGATTTGAACGCATGACCTGTTCATCCGATCGTAAGTCCAACGTTCCACCCGTGGCGCCACCTATAATGACGGTGGTGTATTAAAGTCTTTGACCGAGCTTCCGCGTACCTCTGCAAGAGTTTGTAGAAACAGGAAATGCCCCTTCCCTCGAATGTTATTGACGCGTTGGTGCCACTGGACCTGTCGTAAAGCGAGCCAATTATAATGACGAAACGACCATAATAACGCCACGCCGTCATAGATACCTGTCGAGGCTGACAGCCGCTTGAAAAAGGAACGGATCATGTACGCTTGCGTCAACTGAAAAGGCTCTACAAAGCTATGGCGAACGCCAGCGTAGACTGTGATAGCCCAGTATGCACGTAAGGCATAATGAATTGAAATGAAAACTTGGGCGTGTGGTTTACGAGATATGCGAACGGACATGTAGACAGACAGACACGCTGATGGCAATACTTTGTACCCCCTACCGGCGACGACGAAAACATCTACAACGTAAAACAATTTTAAGAAATTCCTTTCATTTTGTACAAAGTCGAGGGCGACGCGTCAGATTTCGACGGCGGAGGCGGAAATAACCGAACACTGGAGTGACACTCACTCCACCTCGCAGAACTTGCGAGAACGTCCTCGAATCCACGTTGTCGCGACCTGATTCGCCCTGGGCACGATCTTCATACTCGCTCGACGCCGCCGCCGTCTCGCGTCTAACATCATTACGAGCAGCTGCGCCTGCTGCCGATGAGCCGTGTTTAGCATCATAATAGCATGCGGACGTGCGACAGAATGAGCGCCGTCGTCGATGCGACCTTACTGAGATGTAATGGCATCCGTCCGCTGTCACGTACGCCGACATACTACGCCTTCTTCCGTCCTCGACGTCTTTGACGCCCGTATACTTTCTAAGTGGCCGTCGCGCTGAATTTTCAACATTACGCCTGTTATTAATCATCGTTAAAGTCATCCTCATTTAATCAACAGTTCGCAGTAAACCGATGTTTACATAGCCTTGTGGAATTTTTCAGCTAGATCAAGGAGGATGGAAGATGACCAAAGCGTAGAGTTACTTACTTCCGGTTCCCGAAATCGTTTGTTAAAAACTTAGTAAATTTGCCAGAAAGAATCCTGTTCAACTTTCGTGGCGGTTGTGCGATCACAAAGATCGAAGTTTAAACACGAATACCTACATGCAGAGGGACGGTTCTGCTGTCATACGCTAACATCTTTCCTGCTAATTCTCTCTCGGTACCACTGAATGTACTTCGTGGTCACCCTCCTCCTCCTTCGAGATGAAATTCCGTTACTACAGGCCTCAGTGCTTAGATCACACAAAACATATTGAGGGCTGTCAACTCGAACAAAACGCTACTGTAGGAGGGCCAGACTAGTGATGCTGTCTGGCGTCTATCGTCGTCTGTCGTCTTCTTTAACACTCCACTGCGGCGCATATGCAACGTAACTCACCAGGGGGCAGCAAGCAACGGCGGGCCAGTAGTGTTACGTCCCGTTAAGGCGACACCTTGTTCTAATAGGTTGACGGTCACGTAGCCAATGTAATCAAGTCGGGAATGCAGTTAAATTCGTAATAAACACGGCCATCCTGCGTAGCTTATGAACACGACGTCGCTGCATCGTTGCAACACGCATCTGCAAATAAAATGTTGTCAACAATATCGTTTGGCAGTACATACTAGGCCAGTGTGATTGTCGATCCCCACATATACAGTCTCATTACGCAATGCAAGGTGTCTGTCCGTCCGTCCGTCCGTCCGTCCCGTGCAGAGTTGTTGAGTGCGCCTTAATTTATCACTAGAACACTGTACAACGTCCATTGACTTTTAAAGCTTTAAACAGTAATCTCTGTGCGTTGTATTGCGCAGTATTTTTTGTATTTGATTGCAGTCTGTGAATCATAATAAAAAATGTCTGACCTAATGAGTAACTTAAGAATGGAAAGTCGTGTAGAAGTTCAAATATGGTAACATACACACGTTCGCTGTATACCGCAGCATACTTATAGGCTCAGATGGCGATTCGTTTTTTTGTGACGCATATAAGGTCAGAGCTTTGAGTGACCTTCAAGGTACGTCATTCGCCCATCACATATGCAATTTTTCATAGGCGTATTATTGTGCATCATTTGAGCACTGCGCTCACGCGCGATATGTTTGCGATAACTAAGTCGCTTGTCTACCAAATTTTGAATAAGGCCTATGTTGCTTCATTTGTTTCACAGATACGATTACGAAGTGCGTCCCAAAATTTACAAAGTGCAACAATTGCAAAGTGCCTTGGGTAATCATGGACCACTTAAGGTCGTGTATAGGTCCAGGTAGTATAACGACACTTTCTGGTCAGTCTCAACGATGCATGGTCGTTCTCAAAGTGATTTAACTCATTACAGCCGTATTGATTCGGATGCTAGCTGTGGACTCTGTAAATTGGTGGGATGGCCCATATAGTGACGGCTATCGAGGCCACGTATTATACATGTTGACGATAGAGGGCGTTCGGGACACATTTCAGTAGGCCTACACTTTATTACGCTGTGCTTAGCAGGTCGCGTCTTGGAAATGTCACGCGCGGCTTCATCAATTCACGTATTGATTCATTTCTGCATTGCTTCAATCTTCCGTCTTCCACTTCACTGAAAATAGCGGAAACAAATCTGCAATTGCTATACGTCAAATAGCGACGGAGACTATATTCCAGGCCGCTGATGCTAATTCGATCCTGTGTTGCGCGGTGAAACCCTCCGGCCGGCATACCAATTACGAATTCATGGCCAACGGATAGAGCAGCTAGACCATGACATACAACGGAAGCCTGACTTCCTTGACGTAAGACAGAATGTCAGGTCACAGCACGACGAACCCTATCCTCGGATTACCTCGCTCGTCTCCGCCCGTCTAAATTATTCACCATATAAAAAGAGATTTTCGTCGCAAACAGGCGAACGCCGAAGCATAGGGGCCTACCGGTAATCTAGCCAGCACGAGGACTGATGACGTCGATTAGACGTCATGCGACTCCAACCCTTGTTGTTGCTGCAACATAACTTGGGCCCATCACGTGATCTTTTCGCGTCATGCCGTTGGCCGTATAATAAACATGGATTACGCCAATGCAAATGAACTCTCGTCGAGACCTCGACTGTGACAAGCATACAAGTGATACGTGTCGAATCGAATGTCTTGGACTACATCACCTCACCTAACTGCACGATTTAAGGCCTGTTCACATCAACGTCGCACAACTAGACTGAACTGCCTTCTTCACATGCTCATGACTGCATGCTGACAGCCTGTTCAGTTCAATTCAGTTCTGTCGCGACTATATGTGGAAAGGCCTTTAGCATTGCCATACCAGAATGCAATACGGGTTTTCGTTTCGGCCTGCTAACAATTTTAATTCTTAATCCATTTTGCCCAGACTTCCAAAATGGGGATGACTACCGAGCGCTAGTGTCCGAAAATAAAAAAAACTAGAAATGATTGGTTAGCCAGCCTGCCGTCAAATCCCTAAATTATAGTATAGCTATTTTGGGAAGACTGAGCTAAAATAGGTTACCGTAATAATGTGAATCGATCCACAGCAGAGCAACACAGTTCTGCAGGCAACACGTCCACGTTCTGCTATCTGCATGGCTGACACGCTGACCCAGTCTTTTATCGGCCGGCCTATTTTTTATTTAATATTAAAATCGTACCCGAAGTATAAAATAAGCAAGGACAGATAATTCAGAAACATAATACAGAACACAGATAAAGGGGGCATAAAAACCAACGCAAAAAAACACAAGACACTGTAACCCACTATAGGCCTACATGAAGCAAAGTAATTCAACAGAAGGGTTGGCCTAAGGCATAATACTCAGTGTTTATTCTCTTGTTGCGCGGCACCGCATTTGGTGTGAACGCAATTTTAGTCTATCGGCGCCGCATCCGCTGTGAAGTGTGAACGCGGCTTAAGACTGCACGCAGCTGCAAACAGACTAAGGCGAACAGAGAAATCGACATGGGACATTATGCTGACAGCGTTTCGACACGCCGGGAAACTAGTGACAGAGCTTCACAGTCTCAGTTGCTGTGTGCCAATGGTACGGATTTCTACTGAACTCAAAACGATAGTGTTACGTCGGCCTTCAATTAAGAGTTCCCGGAAAACATTCCCGTTCACTGTAGCATAACCCCATTTAGCCAGCGCGGCATGCCTGCCCCGCGGGCTATGTTCAATTTCTTTCATTTTAAATGATCATCTGAGCAAAGTTATCTCAGGATGTACAGTACCGATTTTCATCATTTTCACCATATAGATTATCGATCTTATCCCTTTTGTCCGAAGGGACGTTGCCGTGGTAACCAATTTAGGGTCAAAATTGGCAAAATTGGACTATTCACATTTATTCATATCTGTGGCATTCCGAAACGGATTACAGTATCGCCATTCCGATTTTAAAATGTTCATCTGCAATAATGGTTACATTATTAGTAACTTTGGTGAACTTTGGTCCAGTAACTCCCGGAGTTAAAGAATGGCAAAGGTGCACAACCGCTCGCTTCTTTCTTTAAAGTAAACATTTTAGACAAATTATCTTAGGAGCCACTGGACAAATTTTTACCACATTTTACTGCATGGTAGGTATTTGATCGTAGATTACCGATCTGACCCCCTTTTCCGGATCGCTCAAAGGGCGTTGCCATGGCAACCAATTTTATAGTTTAAAATGGGCGAAATAGGCCGACTCACCTTCATTCGTCGCCTTTGACATTCCGAAACGGATTGGGATATCGTAATTCCGATTTCAAAAGGTTTAATGTAGATGATCTGGCTACGTTGTATAAAATTTGGTGAACGTCGGTCCAGTCCTGAGTTTAAGAGGGCGAAGATGTACACCCCTCGTTGATCAGCAGTTTGGTTACGTCCAGTGCTTAAAGTAGTTTGAAAAAGCTGGGGGCTCCCTCTCACCTTTTACCCCCTCTCCCTTATCGCCTCTCCCATAACATCAATGTAGCTGAGGGGCTGAGCTAAGAGCTGGGGGGCTGAGCCCCCGAGCCCCCTTACTTTAAGCCCTGGTTACGTCCGCTTCGCGGCGCCACTGCTAGACCTTGCGGGGATCAGTACTGAGTTTTGTGGGACGATCATTACTCAGTTTTGTTTCAGTTATTCGCTAGGAGGCGTCACTGCTATGCCGCGCGGGCTACACGCTGGGCTCTGCCACGCATTTTTAGTTAACTGGTGTAACGCAAGACATTCCGTTGATTGAGGTCTAATGTAAGTTAGATAACAGGAATATAGTACGTGATATAATACGTAGGCGTATACATGTACTGTAGCAGTTCAGCAGTAACTAATGTACCGAGCTGACTGCGAGAGCAGGTCTCTATCGCTATGCCTATTAGTTTCCACTAAATATGCGGTCGCTACGGGACTGTAGTCATCCAATGAACATCCACGGAACATGCAGCGACCAACCTGGCGACTGACTTCTGGGAATTGTTACATCCGGGAACGCACGGTCATCGGTCACGTTAAAGGCGCAGTGTGTTGCTGTGTGGTCCTAGTTCTAGTTCAGCCACGTTTAATATACCCACGTTGTCTCTTGCGAGCGACCCTTCGATGATTTTGAAACATACAGCAAATTGGCCTTTTCTTCTTCTTATTTATCCATAGAGTAAGTAAGTAAGTAAGTAAGTAATTCTTTATTAGAATGTGTCAAACGCACAAACTTTACAAAAATAGGGTACAAATTACAATGCATAGGCTACAAACAATACAGTACATACAATGAAACATAAGATTAAAATTACAAATGGAGAAATAAAATATAAAGTCAGTGTTCAGAGCAATATGTAATAACTACGTAATCT
>Ga0209363_1001101_pt1 | contig 12332 bp, 6 predicted proteins | sample WorMetexBAHAMAS3_FD_187385 | JGI IMG/M metagenome (GOLD analysis project Ga0209363, IMG submission 187385) | Marine gutless worms symbiont microbial communities from Max Planck institute for Marine Microbiology, Germany - Inanidrilus exumae... | ecosystem: Host-associated > Annelida > Digestive... | reverse complement strand
CAGTTAGCCGTCAGCGGCATGTCATTAATGCAAAAGATAGCTTCTGTGTTTAGAATTTGCGGATAAAATCTTGATATCTGTTTTAATAGCGTTGGCTTTTACGCCTACAACGAAGAAAAACTGAAACCAATTTTGTTTTTATGGCCTCGCATAGTAAAGTTCATTGGGGCAATAAGCGTCACCGTGCCAAATTTCCTGGTGATTGGATCGGTCGGTTTTCAAAATAGCGGCTGTCCGCCATCTTTGATTTGTTGTACGTGTGTCCAATTGGGCCGCCCATGAAGACTATTTGGTGGTCTTTACCGTTTTGCAGTAGTTTCGATAATATGGAAGTTTTAATATTTTGCGAGTTTGGTTTTAAAATGCCTGTTCACGCCTCCTTATGAGTAGACAAAGCCGGCTCTCAGTCGGTTTTCAAACGCACTTAAAATCCTCGCATTTTCATTCATATTTATGTGGCTCCCTAAATGGGAGCAATCTCATTGCGACTCCAAAAGGCACCTTCTAGCACAGAAACTCGGCGCGTTCCCAAAAATAAAGTAACAAACAGAGGTCAACTAAAACATGTGACAAGTCATGTGTTCGCTCACCCACGTTGACATCTATTTGCATGTGTGGCCAATGGCCATAGTACCCGCCACCTATTTATATACGTGTCCGAAATGATCTATTTATGTCGGGTGGGACGTAAAACCTTAACTCAATCAATATTCCAAGTTTCATTGAAGATGAGAAATGCTTGAGTTAAAGATGAGTGAGTCGAAAGAGAAGACGAGCTAAATGTTATCTACGTAAAAGAATGGTGGTTAAGGTAAGAGATCAGAATACAGAGAGGGGTAGTGTAGAGAGCATACAAATTCGTATTACCCTTCCACGGTAACTATATTTCTATCTGGCACCGTTTATGAGATATAGCGAGATATTGGTCGAAAATCGCCAATCTTAACCTACTCTATCTGTATTTAGCACCCGTTTGGGTGATTCCATTAAAATTTAAGAAAACTAGGCCTATATTCTTTGGGTTATCGTATGCCGTTCACTGCGTCATCCTATGTTTAGCTATTTTGGTAGAACTCTGACTTGTGACAGACAGGCATGCAGACGGACAAACAGACAGACACGGGGCGACAGCATATACCGCGTTAGCATAGCGTCGCGCGGTAAAAATTAAAAATATATGCATCAATAGCAGGTTATTGTAAGGAACCCTGTTGTGAATTAACTGCATTCACGAAGATGTAACTTAATGATCTTGGCCTTAAAACTTTGAATAGCCTAGACGGTGATAACACAGTTGTTATCAGGTGAAGAGCTGTGAATATTTATGACATCATTAATGTTCACTAAAGTGAAATTTATGCCAAGTCGAAAAGCATAGAACGATGTTGCAATAATTCTAAAACATACAAATTATTTTTCGAACTGAAATTAATTGTTTTTCCGCAAGTCTAGTATATGTCCACAGAATTAAGTGCAAAATAATTAATTTAACTGAATCGAACAGCACCAAAATCAAATGTGTTGCAATGCGGTCCTTCGGTCATGCCCATTTAGTGATGCTGTCTCAGCCTGTTCGTTAGTTTGGGTTCATTCCGTTAGTTGTCTGCGTAGGTTCGCGTTCTTTTCAATTACACTTCAGGACAAGAAAATCGGACCTGTCTAAAGGCGGACGTGGCTATCTGTGATCTTTTTCCTCCTGTTGGACAGTTGCGAACAAAACAAGCTGAATTCAGCGGCAGAAGGAAAAACAGCAGCATCAGTGAAGCCATAGCAACCATTGTGAGATGCATCACCTGCAACACTTATCAAATAGCATACAATACGTCATACGTACCGTATACGATATTGTGCACTACAATCATACATTTCGGTGCGCAGTTTGTCGTGAGCGCACTGTAGATCTATGCAAGCGTGATTACTTTCCGTTCAATTCACACAGTTTTAAAATCTAATGTAGAACATCAACGCTGCACTGCCGATATTTCGACTTTCTCATCCCACTAGGCTACAGATGCTGACAACCCAACGCACTGCCACAATAGTTGATAACAGCTTCGTCTGTATCGTAGCAGAGTCAAACTTATCGTTATCAGTTGTCTCAGAGAATTAACTTGACAAATGTTCAAATAATACGGAGTGCTGCATGGTCTGTCTACAACAACTTTTCTTATTAAAATACACGTTAAAGATAACTATATAGGCCTACGCTGTGTCTCGAGAAGAAAACGTCATTTTTGGTGTAACATTTTCCGATGTAAATAATTTTGGTACAAATATTACATTAGTCAATCAAAAGATGATTTATTTTCCCATCTCACCCAAACAGTGTTTCTGCACTACCTTGTAAAACAGACAAACACCACAAAGATTGCATCATTTCACTCAATGTCATATAATTATTTGATTCATAATAGCTTCAAAAACACATTGTGCATAGACTGTCTATCGATAGTTTCATTCCGCTGTCGAAACAGCCTACAGCAGATGTTCGCAGTGTCCTCCCTTCGTGCGAACACACACGCCTACAGACGCCTTCTCCTCTTCTCCACTCACTGACAGCAGCCTCGCCAACACTCTGCTGCAGACCACTCCAAACATCAACCAGTCGCTGCTATAGTTAATCAACATTGTGGATCTGCATCTCGTACACGCGCGCTGCTGCATGACTACCAAATCTTGTAATCAAATGGGTTCAGGTCCGGGCTGTTAGGGGCCCATAACTCCGGAGAAATGAAATCAGGTGTTTCACGCTGCAGGAGTTCGACTGTGTCACGAGCCTGATGCGCAGGTGCGCTCTCCTGCTGAAAGACGAAATTGTCACCCACAACATGTCTGATAGCAAATAACATTTGTTCCGACAGAAGAACATCCCGGAATTACTTGCCGTTGACTTTAATCCCATATTCAACGAAGAAAAGCTCAGCAACGCCCATTTTCGACACTGCGATCGACACCATGACAAACTTGGTAAAAGTTGAGCGTGTGCGTAATTTATGCATTTTCTTGTTTTGCAAGGTAGTGCAAAAACATTGTTTAGGTGAGGTGGGATAATAAACCTCGTTTGATTGCCTAATGTCTAAACAATGTTTATGCCAAAAATAATCAAATCAGAAAATGTTTGCTCAAGTTACAGCTAAAAATGTATGGGGTGTTTTGGGGACACTGTATATATCGTTTACAGCAAGGACGAGGCCAGAATATACTGTTTGGGTGGCTATAGCCCCCGAGTCATGGCGAGCGCGGTAGCATGAGTTTATAGTGGGGGTATGGGGACTATGCCCCAATGGGGTCCAGGAGCAAAGCCCTTGATCAGGGGCTCAGGGGGCGAAGTCCCCCAGAAGCTATTATCTATTTAAAAATTAAGTGAGCAATATTGCGCTCTGGATTTGACTATTTGACCTTTTTATATACATATACATATGCCGCTAATGCACAAACTCGTATATTGGGCGATAAAACTGATATATTAATGTCATTTGGGGCTGGATCATTCATGTTCGGGAATATCTGTGGCATTTGGGGAGCTTTTTAGCCCCATGCCCCGTCGTGTCCTCACCCCTGGTATGCAGTATAAATATATTTACTCACATAAAATGACGTAGCGCTAAAAGTAATCCAATAATTAAATTTGAAAATGTTTCCTTGCAAAGTACACAATTTAAAATGGCCACTTAGGAAGTAGGACAATACGAAAATATAACCAAGAATGTGTGTATTATTTATATTTGAGTTGAACAAAGAATGCAAAATCATTAAAAAAACATTTAAAAATTAAAGCAATATGTTCTTGGCTGCCACAATGGTTGGATAAATCGGACAGAGAAACGCTGTTTATTTACCGGACTACAATCGGTGATGTCATAATTATGTTTCTACAGATGTGTTACTAATTATGAACGGATTGTTATGTTAGTTGCCTTTTCAATCACAAGCTTTCGTTTGACTCAACGAATTCGCTAAAACAATAAACACAGGTAGGATTTTTAACAGATGTAGAAATGCACTTCAATATCTTTTAGATCTTGTCATATTGTGCACACCTTTAAACGACATCTTAAAATCCATACAGCCTTAACCCGAAACTACTAGCGCCTTTGCATCCTGTACACAAAAACTGTATTATTATTATTTTTGACCCAGGTATTCAGTACCCAGGGAAGAAAAAAGTATGCTAAGCAAAGAAAAAAATGTCAAGCTGGAATGGACATTACTCCTCTTCTTCCTTCACGAAACTGTTGTGAAGTAAAACGGGATTAAAACGCTGAATCAGAATAGATTCGCTGAAACAAAAAGCTACTACTACTACTACTACTACTACTACTATAATGTCGGGACAATTCTGGTAGTAACGTTGAATCATGTGTCAGACTACGATTTATACGTAATTCATTCGCTAGAAAGTGGCAAAACTACTTACCTCCAAGAAACAAACTGAGTCTCTCCGACGCGTCAACGCAAATCACTTATATAGAGCACCGAGCGACTGGGTATCAATCAGCTCTCAGCGCATACTCAAGGCCTACTCCTCCCACCGTATAATAAGCAGTTGTCCGTCGCATCCTTTTAGATGCAACTTCCTTCGCAGCGTCGTGCGTCGTCGCAGAAACTGGCAGACTGTAAACATCAGTGAGATAAGCAGAAGCGTCCAGGCCGTAAGCCTAGTATTACAAACGGAATACATGACTGTCATGTACAATGTTTAATGTTAAGTTTATTTTACAGCGAAATAACGCAGTAGGCCTATACAAGCGTCTTTTTTCGACAGTCCACACAGATTTATCGTCTTAAACTACACGGGTATATACACGTCTCTTTAGGCCTACTATTACAAGCGCAACGAACCTACTTTGGTGCAATTAATGGGTGGTTCAAATCATTGCTCTACTGCCGCAGTCGACATCGTCTTCATTATCATATTCATCTTCCATGAGGAACAACACAATAACGACAATACGATACGATACAGAATGTTTAGCGTGTGCCTGGTGATCAGCTTAATCTAGTCTACCACACGGAACCATAAGCAAAAAAAGGTTGGAAATAACTGAAAACAGCAAGAAGCTCAGCTGTCGTAGAGGAAAGGCGCGATGCACTGTGGCAGTTGAAATTTTGTCAACTGTTGTACAACTGTACGAAAATTACCACTTGAAAAGAAAGACTAGAAAAAGACGAATAATCTTGAAAGTCATTGGATGTCATCGGAATTGCGGCTATTCGATAGGCCACGTGTCACTTCATATTAGTCGTCTAGCTGCAGTAACAACGTCTGTATCTGGGACCGTTTCCGAGATATTATCGCACTTACAGTGTATGTGACTGTCTGTGACCTTAAAAGTCCTTCAGTTTTAAAGACAGTTGAAATTACAAGCCACGTGTGCTTTCTGATTCATGTGCAAACATATCGTAGTTAACACAGGCCATAATTCCCGAGGTATAGGTGTTAGAAAGGTTTTCAAACAGCAACGTGGCCTTCAAGGTCACTCAAGGTCATTATTATTGTTCCCATTCGATAGGCCACATACCATACCAGTTATTTCCAGAAATTTAAAGAGGTCACGGGACCCTGAACAATTCTCACCGGGGTAATCTATTATGCACGTAATATAGTACTGTAAATACCTCAGTATCAATCTGCACATCAAATTTGATATACATAGCTTCACCCATTCCAGAGATATTGGGGCAGCAAAATTTTAATAAGGGTCACGTGATCGACCCTGACCACGCCCATTAGAGGATAGATAGTCACCCCAAGGCTATGCCTGATATATCCTACCGTGTACAAACTTTGACGACGCTAGTTTTAGCCATTCCACAGATATGATTTGGCCCCGAAAATTTAAAATGGGTCAAGTGATCCTAACGTCGCCCGTTTCAGGGGTGGTTTGTAATCAGTAGCCCAGGACGTGCTATGGCCATTCTACGTACCAAATTTGATGCTTCTATTTTTACCGTTACAAAGATATGAAAGCCTTGACAGGCGACGCAAAATGTAGAAAATGATGTGATTTCGGGGTAGTTAGGTGTCACTTATGGTCACTAAAAATAGCACCATTCGATAGAGCGCATACGAGTCCCTGTTAGCCTTCCATAGTAACTGTGTTCCTGTCTTTCACCGTTTCTGAGATAGCAAGATATTTGTTGACAATCGCCGATTTTAGCGTACCACGCCTGCATTTGGCGCCACCGTTGTGGATGACCCCTTATGAATTTCGTCAATATTTTGGCGACAAAAACTAGATTCCGTGAACTACTGTCAGGCGCTCTTTATGTTTTGCTGTGTTAACCGTTTCGGTATAACTCCCACTTGTAAGTTGTGACAGACAGACGGATACACGGCCACAAAATACACTTCGCCAGCATATCGTCGTGCGGTAAAAACCGATTTGCTCACGAGATATGCCAACTTCCAGGTAATAGTCACTGGAGGCAGTATTCAAGGAGAAATAGTCTATTTTGGAAGGATTTGTGAAACAGATGGGGTTGAGGCACGGAGTGAAAGAGTGACATAGTTATAGATGATGACTGTGATGAATCAAAGAAAAAGACGATATGACAGGTGAAGGAAAAGGTAAGTCAGAGATAGAGTTTGGAATCAGGTCAACGAAGAAAAGTGGAGTTGGTTCCAGAGATAAGGTGAAACAGATCGAAATGAATGATCAATTATTCGTGATAAGGATTGTTGGTGGCAGAGCAAGAGCAACAAGTGATGAAGAGCGAGTTATGTGAGGAGACTGAACAGAGACGAGATCATACACATATAAAAACAAGAGTAATACAAAATACCAGCGTGTGACTAACGGGACAGACAAACAGGAAGCAGTATCAGTATCGTGCTCCGCATACTGCAGTTCTGCTATGGTGACGTGCGATAAAACGAATAGCCATCATAACCTAATTAGATTCATACGTATAGAGAAGTACCATAAGTACTCTGCGGATGAACTTTTAAATATAGCAGGTCGCACTTTTAGCAATAATCCTCGGAGACATATCTCTCTCTGCATCCCTGGTACTTCAACTGACACTTCTTAGTATTCAGTGCTACTCGTTAGACTGTCAGCAGTGACAGCTAGCGGCCTGTGTCGACATCAGTTCTAGACACCTGTCAGTCGTCCATTGCAACTACTTAGTTCTAATTAAGCCCGTATTACGTAACTTAGCGCAGTCTGAACCTGCTGCGTGAGAAGCATTCTATAAGATTATCTACTCTAAAAGAAAAACACACATAGGCTGTATGCCGAGTTTTGACGGCAATTTTGACTGGCAACGTCGTGAACAGAACGTCGGAAACACGCGAGCGTTTTCGACTTGTAATATTTTCACGCGTATACTTGTATTTATACCGAATATTTCTCGTTGTTTTCTGCATTAATGATTAGGTTTCCTACTGAAGTAAAGGCCTAGGCTGACATCGTGTAAGCACTGTGCATATAAGCTGAATGCGTGAATGTATGAAGGCCTTCATGCATTCAAGGCATTCATTCAAGCGTGAACTCAAAGTACCCGGTAGTGAGTGTAATTTCTTAACAGTATATCAGCACAGTAAGGCTACTGAGGTGCCAACTAAACTCAAAGAACATTTTCTGCAGTCTTTGGAGTGAACGTAACATGACATGGATTAGACTGATGTGCTCTTTTACCAACAGGACGCCCGCAGAGCTGAGCATACGCCGGTATATATAGATACGGTAGATTGAAGTGACGTCACAGTAATCTACGATCTCTATGTTGTAGGGCAAGATGTCGTACTTTGAGAAGTTAACTGGTAAAGATTTTGTCATGTTATTTAAATAAAATTGAATCCGTAGGTTTAAGAAAAGCTTATTGCTAGCGCCATCTCGGCGATCTGACTAAAAGTGCTGCAAAATGTTTACATTTCCTTGCCCTACAACATGTCGTCCAGAACAGCTGGCATAGATAAAATGTCGAAATGACATCACTGTCAACCTATCTATAGAACACTCAGGGTCGACCTTCAGGTTTTTCGCCCACATGGGCGACAAGTTGCACCGATGGGGGTGAAATTTGCCTTGAAGGTCGACTCTTTCACGTCAAATTTCACCTCATTGGTACGGACCTCCTTTATCACCATGATGAGTTTGGTGGGGCTGGGACATCGTTCCCCTGGGGGTCGCAAAAGTTCGATGGTTTTTGTCCGTCACGCTTTTGAACAGTACAGTTTGTACTAACGACTTCGCTATCAAGGCGTTGGAATCATAGAAACGGTTTGGTTTCGTATCGAATGATAGGGGGAAGGTTTGTAGTTGTGCGCCTGCGCTCAACTTTGTCTCTGGGCCGTTAGATGGCGCTGTCACATAATGTTGAATTTGAAAATACAGTCAACTTTTGTGGTTTTCGCCCTTCAAAGACGACAGCATACACCGATCAAGTTGAGTGCACCATCGCACTTGCACGCCAAATTTGGCCCGATCGGTAAAACATGGGGTGGGTATGGTCAAATTTGGGGTATATATTAATTTTGGCCCTTAGAACCGAGAAAATGCACAAATCAAGACGACATATGGTACGGAAAAGCACACCATAGGTTCACTGTCGCCTGTCAAAGTTCACGCTGGGCGATGAATAGGGTGGGCATGAAAACCCCGAAATTTTCAACGTTTGATTAAATTTGCAGTTTCTTGCCCCGCAGGGACTACTCGATGTCACTGATCAACGTGAAATCTAGCACGAAACGGCATACCTAAAGTAGCGTTCTCACTGATGCCGTCGACCGCGCGGACAACCGACATCGACGGCATCAGTGAGAACGCTACTTAAGTTAGGGTTCACTATCGCACGCCAAATTTTCCAGATTTGGTGAAGAGGATTGGTAAGAAGCCCCAAATATTCCGAAATCCGTCAAATTTTTAGGTCCCATAGGTTCTCACACGCCAAATTTCTCCCTGACTGGTGAAGGGGTTGGTATGGGAGCCCCAAAATTTACAATATGAGATATGAGCTATCCTGACAGTTTTGCAGCGAATCGGCGATGTTTACAATTTCTAGTTTTCATTGTGTGCCGGAATTTGCATTTTCTATACTGTCTCTGCTGACTCTGTGTCCACTTCTGTCAACGTTTGACAATTTGATATATCGAGGGGGCTAGCGTAATGGGCGTATACCTTTCGGACAACCTTCCATTATATTACTTGGCAAAAAAATTCTGTCTCTTTATTTCGATAGTTTCATACCAAATAAAGTATGCTACTAAATTATGACTTAGGCCTATTTTGATCAGGAAATTTCAAAGCCTAGGCTATAGACCCATGCAGTTCGTTCTTACCATCCATTCTCCATGTTAAATCTATGGGTAGGCTACTTTGAGAAAAAGGCTTAGACTACAAAATTTAGTGTAGGCCCCCTAAACCGCAAAATACAGATTCGTATTTTTTTACAAATCTAGGCCAAGCATCATTGGTGCCTGACAGGTGCTTAGTGATGCTGACAGGACACCACTAGCAATCAGTGCTTGTAGCCTAGAGACTCTATGTCACAGTTATTTGACACCAAATGAAGAGCAAATATCTTTAGGGATCCCTCATCAGGATGTTAAATGGAAAGGGATGTGTAAAAATGGCGATTTGATACAACAAACATGCGGTTGTCGCATAAACCGTATGAGACAGAGTTAGTATAACACACTAATGAGAACTCCCCCCCTTTCCGCTCACATTGACACAAAGAAGGCAGGATTAGGAAATCGAAGTCACGTTGCCCCTTATAAATTTCGGAACATAATATCCTCTGTAATTTTCGAACCGGTGAAGCTAAGTAGCTCAAATATTATATGCCACAAATCTACAAATTGACTACAGTTATCTGTATGCTGTAGCCTAAATTAATTTGACAAAATATTTAGGCCTAAGTGGCATGAGTGTTGAACGGTCCTTACGCGACAGCCGAAACCCTTGCACAATTAACTACAGCAAGACTTTATAGTTTATACCGCTCAACACACCGTCTTCACTGAAAGTATAAACAGTCACTGAATTAGAAGTCGGAACTACTTTAGAGCTGTACCAATTTACGTGAAGAAGTCAAATTCACAAATAAGATTATGAATATATTTTTCAACACATGCCAAACACTTCACATTATGTGTCAAGCAATGAGGTCATTTAAATGCTGATACTGTTGCAGGACTGCCAGTTACTGACGTCTGAAGAAATCAGTATGCTATAAGAAAAACAATGGGTGACGTGGATAGCACCAGCACATAACGGCCCATACTTGCATGGTCATACTGATAACTAGGTTTTTGCCAAAGAAAAATAGCATCATCATGTCTTTCACGTACGGTAGGTCTAGTGACAAATAAAAAAAATTAAACTTAGAGTTAGAGTCACTCAAAGTAATAAGCAATGTCACCATTCGATAAAGTGTATACAACTACATGTATTTGTCTATCTTGCACTGTTTTTAAGATATAGTGAGTGCTCAAATTACCGGGGGGAGGATGGGAGATTCCTCCATTGCGGTTGTACGTGGAGTGTGGACCCCATGTAATACACGGCGTTGAAGTCTCGGCGCTTTCGGCGCATCGGTGTCATCCCCCCATTGCTTTTTTCTTAGTTCGACCACTGGATATAATGATCTATATATCAAAAGTGATAAATATATCCAACACTGGGTGTATTTGGTGCCTCTGGGTGGTGATCCCGTTAGAATTTCATCAAGCCTTTTGGCATCAGCAAAGAACCCCAAGCTATTGTACAGCATTGTTTTGGAACTCCGATTAAAGACTAATAGATCGACAAACAAACTATCATAGACACATACCGGACACAGCATAATACTGCACTAGCATAGCGTCATGCAGTAACAAAAACGAGTTTTCCCACAATGAATAAGAAAAAAATTAGCCCCGTGCAGGACTGACGTCGACTCTTCACAACTGACGTTTCTGCCAAGTTCAAAGTCACGTGACACAAAATCTAGTAAAAATATCAAAAATCAGGACCGATCAATTGAGATATTGTGCCTTAGTTTAAGAATCAGTGATCAGTTGCCAGCTCCCATTGTAAATGGCGGAGGAAAGCTTTTGAAAATGAAAGGATTTCCAACTTTCAAGGGCTTGTGGCCTTAACCTTGAATGGGGTCATACTGCATACCGTCGTGCATCACTCATCGACCTCAACCTATATTGCAAATTTCACTGAAATCAAAGAAACTTTGTGGACAGACGGACGTATGTACCTACGTATGGACATTTGAGACCCAGTTTATTATGTCGACTGAGAAGAGTCGACCTTGACAGGATCACATCCAATGTTTGTTGACAATTAATAACTAAACTTCGTGAATCCCGTTCACTATTTCACGCATTTAACAGTTCATCTGAAAGCTCAACCTTAACGGCAGCACTGTCCAACTGTGCAACATCAACAACACTATGTATTACGTCGTCAAGATCGTCCGTGCCAATAACGTCGTCAACTGTTCCATCGACGTCCATCTCACCGGAGCAGTTGCAGTTGGCGGACAGAACGATTTCCTGGCAGTTACTCACCTGAACTGTCAGTTCTTTGCCACACTGACCACAGATATAACTCTGGTCAACCGCCGGGGTTGGAAGGGTGCGTCGATGCTGCATGCGACTGTGGGACTGCAAGCTGCGCAAATCCCGGTAGACCCCTTGGCAGATGCCGCACTGGTATGATGCCGGAGTGCTGGTCGCTGCCCGCTCATGTGCAGCAACATGCTTCTGGAAACAGCGCATGTCGGCGTACTTCTTACCACACGTCGGGCAGACATGTCGTTTGTTATCAGTATGCGTCAGCTCGTGCACCTTTCAAATCAACATCACACATCACTAAAACTAAAAAAGTGGTGAAAACATTGCAGAAAATAAGGATACATACTGCCAAATATTCGGTGCATTTTAACTGCCAAAGATACATGCTGACTTACTTACACTTAATCATTACATTTCACGTTGTTGCGTTGTGCAAAAACGGTGAACTGATCGAAATGCCATTTGGGGGGCTGACTCAGGTGGGTCCAAGGTCAAATCCGACGAATCCATTCACTTTGACCGTTTGACGAGGGGTGACAAGTCGGCGATGCTGCCTTTTGCCAAATTAGTGTTTTCAAAATTCTCCCAGCTTTGCTTATTTCCTCACTTGGTGAATGGTGATCATCACATAGTGATCATCACATAAATTATGTTAAAACCTTCACCTGATTTTTCAATATTATCTAACATATATGTTTATACCATTTCCTGCTTGTATCAGTTTTACACAGATAGAAAAAATAAGTCTGCCAAAAAAATTCCACATGCAATAAAAACAAGTCATTAACGTCAAATAATTTTGATGAAAGACCAT
>Ga0209363_1001100_pt1 | contig 12337 bp, 8 predicted proteins | sample WorMetexBAHAMAS3_FD_187385 | JGI IMG/M metagenome (GOLD analysis project Ga0209363, IMG submission 187385) | Marine gutless worms symbiont microbial communities from Max Planck institute for Marine Microbiology, Germany - Inanidrilus exumae... | ecosystem: Host-associated > Annelida > Digestive... | reverse complement strand
CCATTTGTTATGCTGCCTCAATCCACATGCAATACAGGGTGAGAAGGTGCGAAGTAAAGCTACCGTGAGCAAAATTAGCGCCACTTCATCACAGTACCTGTACGAGGAGTTTAGTCGTAGCTCTATCCTAGCTGAACGTAGCATCATCCTCTGCCTGAACTTCTCATCTTTACTACACGCGCAATCTCCAATCTGCCTCTCCATCGCTTGACAGACACTATTTCCTTACGGCCGAGGATTTAGATCCAGACCTGGACTGGCCATTGTGCCATATGGCACATGCAGGCGCCCCCCCCCCTTTGACGAACACAGGCACCCCCTTCGAAAGATATGATACACTTACAATGGCGCCCCTAAACGGCTGCGGATGGCACCACCCCTAAAACATCGCCAGTGCGACACTGTTTAGATTCTGTGTACGCATACGGAAAGGGAAAAAACGGTTGCTGTGAATTTTACTTACTTGAACAAAACTATTGTCATGGTTCAGTCATGGCAGTCCATTTAACTTGACGTTTAAACGTTAAATTATCATTTATTCCGTTAATAATTTTATCGAACTTTTTCAAAGAGGTAGCCGGGCACAAGACCCCATACACGTCACCATTATTAACACATCATTGCGTTCAGACGTCGTTCAGCGAAAAAGCAGTAACGTCACGCAACGACATTTAAGCACGGCGTATATAGCCAGAAATATTTTTCTAGAGGTACAAAATATACAACGTCACGACCCAAGCGCGAAATCACAGCGAACGGGCACTACACACTACATCATAACGTCACATCTTTTTGTGAAAATCCCGATGTCATTCTGGGGTGGGGGTCCCTTGCCCAGCAACGCCCCCTGCAATTAAAACGAAACAGGGGATCCGGACGAATGCTCCGGAAAGGATTCTTCGTCACGCCGACGAACTGGGTACTGAGTGACTGGTATAAACTGTCACCCGCGGGTCATTCGGTTCTGATTACTTCGGTTACGTGGCGGTGGTCGACTCTCGCCCCGTGGACGACACTGTGTTTATGAACGCAGTCAAGGCCGAGGCCTCCGCAGTGGAAGTCGATCGCTTCCTAACATAAAACGCGCGATGAGTCCACACTACCGAGAACACTGCGATAGCAGCTCTACGTAGTACACCGTAGTCAGAAAAACCAACAATATTCTCCTCCTGTGACCTTAAAACTATGACCCGTGACTTTGACCTTTCAACTTGACCAAGATATGGTCAAGATTGTACGAGCACATTAAAAGATATTGTCCGCACACACAGACGGACACACCCGACCGACTGACGACTCTACCTGGACGAAGAAGTTGTATAGTTCTATAGCTCCTTTTCTTGCGAACTCATCTCTAAAGTGCTCGAAAACCCCCGAAACATAATCTTACACATGTTTCTACGAGTTTTGGTTGTCCGGTTATTGTCGTGTGAGACTCCGAAGGTCACCATCTTGGATTTATCCAAAATGGCCGACATAGAGGGAGCCCAGCTTGGCTCCGTCGAGAAATTGGTAGCTGATGGTCATATCTAACTCTGGTCCAAAAATGGTGCTTTTGGAACAATTTGAACCATTATATGACTAAGCCCCCTGACTAACGTGTTTACGAGGAATCACACAGTTTTGCGTGCCACCCATGAGTTTGCATTCACGAACGGAATGAACCATCCTGCCTTTACTTCCACCCGCAGCGCATCACCGCACTGTGGCCGGTACTTTATTCCCGTCCCACAGAGGGTAGGAGGCTGAGTTGATCCGGGTGGCTGGTTAAATACCGAGATGGACGACTACTAAAGCAGTCGGTTAAAACCGGAAATCAAAGTAGTTTTTTATGTCGTCAGTAAATGATATGTTTCGATATCAGCGATTTATGTCGGGCTGGACTCACGTAGATGTTTTACAAAACTACGCGCCATCGCCCAAAAATGGCATTCGTGTCTAGTTGAACACTAGAGTTAATAATTGCAGTCAATGGCGTGTTTAGAATGTTTGAAAGGCGCCGCGCGGCCATCTCTTCTAAAAACTCGAACGTCGTCGTTCACTCCTTGAATGTGAATTTATCAATTTTTCAGTTAACAAGTGGGCCGAAATGTACGCTGGCCGCGTCTCGTGCTGCCCCCTTGTGAGTCATAATGAGTCTGCCGACGGGACAGACAGACAGACAGACAGACATATTGACAGGCGGCGGACCGCTGCATTACACTTTCCGCTAATCGCGACCAGCATGATGTTTTCGGGTGTTTGTTCAAAGGCAGGACGAGCGCACTGCTGCCCTGGCACACGACTGTTTGTACTCAGTTCAGTAAACCGACGATAAACGCACAACAAAGCCAGCGAGAAAAAAAACAACAAGTATTGCTACTGCAGAGGGACCGCGCGACGCGCTGTGTTAGTAAATTCGTGCTACGTTTCACGAGGTACGGGAGTTAGAAAGGTTTCGAACAGCAAAAGTGATCTTCAGTGTCATTCAAGGCTATTGCCATTCAATTTCACTCGACGTGAATTTTGCGCTCTCACTGCTGCCGTGGTACAAATTCAAATTGCCAAAAATATGCCAAATTGTCGAAGAATATTTTTCACTGCCAAGGCTACTTTAAAATGCGAAACCGTAAAACCCCGATTTTTGTAACACGCAACTCCAAAAATGCCATTTTGACTTATTTGGCAGTGAAAGATGGCAGTTTCAACCGGGCTGACAGCTATAGGCTACTGAGGACGATGAGCGGAGAAGTCAGGACGTTAATGCGAGTTTTGCAGACGAACGAAGACGTGAGTTGATTGAAATATACGCGCAATGGCACACATTGCAGACGTCTGTACTGGACGCGTGGTCACTGGTCAGTATGGTCAGTTCGCATCGTCGGCCAGCTCGACTGACCGCGTCGCTTTCGACCTCGTTCGCTCACGATACTTTTCCCTCGCTCCATTCACCAGTCATGTCCAGGAACGACCAGCTAGGGATTAGCACATCTCTTGAACGGTGACGACGCGGTAATGCCCGCATTACAACTGAGATTAAATGTTTTAGCTAAAACATTTGAGCTAAAATGTTTTAGTAAAAACATTTTATCTCAGTTGTGATACGGGTAAAACAAAAATTTTAGCTAAAACATTTTAGCTAAAACGTTTTATCTCAGTTGTAATACGGGCATAAGACCGGAAAACAAGACAATAAATTTTATGGCACAATGTCATCCAGAGACGGACACGGTTCAACTTTTTCACAACTAGACCAGATCCAACGAGACGCCGAACCACGTTCACAATCAAAGCATTATCTATAATCTATTATAGAAAGTGTTACCTCACAATGTTACATGTCTGCTGTTTTAAAATCAAATTTTTAAAATCGAATGTTGATACTGCAAACTTACAAAATGCGCTTGATAGAATAGCTGATTGGTCAGTTAAATGGCAGATGCCAATATCTGTTGAGAAATGTTCCTTGGTTATTTATGGTTATTTATCCGCTGTACCTTACTATCTTCGTGGCTCTTGTCTTAAACCCAAAGATGTAGTCAAAGACCTCGGTGTCACTATAAATCGTCACTTACAGTTCACTGGGCACATTAACTGTATTGTCGGCAAAGCACACTCACGAGCTTATCTTATTTATTTGTAAATGTTTCGTTTCACGAAACCCATTGTTTTTAATGCGTGCTTTTACTACATATGTTAGACCTATGTTAGAATACGCGTCCTCTGTTTGGTTGCCGCAGTATAATATTATCTGGTTGACAAAATTGAATCAGTTCAACAAAGATACATCAAACGGCTCTCGTTTTCAGGCTAGTTGATAGCCTATACAAACGTCAAAATTCTGTAGATTACAAAATGATGTCGCTCCTACTAGCGGAAACCCTTACAAGGTCTTAATATTAAACGTTAGTCGCATGAATGTCAGAAGCCATTTTTCAGAGAACGTATTGCCTGTATTTGGAATAGTTTACCACCCTCCATTGTCGATGTTAGAAGTTTGTCATCATCCAAGAAGACTATCAATCATGTTCATGTGAATCTATTGACCCATTAGTGGTCCGCGTCCACGACGGTGCGCTGGCGGAAGAATACGCGGTGTCATCAACATTTAACTATGATGCTAGTCGAAATCTGATGATTACACTTGCGGTCCAGTTGACATCAATGTCACATCGCTATTACGTTCTTTCTTTGGACGGGGTTCAGTGCTGTGTGGAGTGGAACTGGCCGTTACCACCATTGAGAAATCCCATACAGCCGATGTCGTGTCATCAGGTGTGATACACAGCGCGTCGCGGTCTTGCCAGGTAACACCAGCGGCCGTGTGTTCTACAGTTGCTGGTAGGCCGTTGAGGTGAACGATCGCAGAAGTTAGTAAGTTATGTGGATTATCTGGATTTAGAGGCACGTGATGCCAGTTTTTCAAGCGTGTTTCTTGGGAGTACTGCATGAAGCAGCGTATTTGGTCGTTTTTCTGACGATTGATACGCGCAAACCACATTATCGGTGCATTTTGGAGTCTGTGTTATGAGCCTGGTTCCACGTGTTGGCAGGCGGAATAAAACCTGGCAGTTGCTGAAAGTGCTACTCAGGCTAACAGGCGATCTGTTTTGCATTATTCGTACAACAGTAGAACAACATTTCAACTGATAAGCGCGTCGCGCGGGTCTCTCGGAGATAGCTGAGCTTGTTGACATGGCACAACAGAGCTGCCACCTAGTGAATGACTTATACACATGGCGTTAAATAAATATTAGATTACTTCACATTAATTGCACGAACTGGATACTCATAGTGATAAGACGCAATAAATATACAATAAATTTAAAGTGATTTAGGAATACAGACAAAACATATCTCAGTGAAACATGTTATAAGTATAATTTTTACATAGAACACCATTCAGAAGTTGAATTAAATGATATAGAATCGTTTCGCAATAGTAGTTTCTTAACTTCCTTTGGTTAGAGGAAGATTCGTACCGTTGTTGTACCCTTCGTGCGTATTGTCAGATATTGTTACGACGACGATATATCATGAACGGATTGAACAATCACAGGTTGCGCAGCCCTGCGTTAACGGCGACTGGCTTTATAGATGGGAAAGGGCAAATTTCGACCCCCACAAAATCGATACCCCTCAACCGATCACCAAAAAAGTTGTAACGGGTGATTACATCGGCGACCCCTACAGCTGTGCCAAATTAGGTGCACATATGTCCACGGGGGGCATCTGGGCATATGGGTGAAATATAACTAAAATTATTTTCATTTATACCTTTTTGGGAACTCACCTAGTGACACCTACAGGTCAGAAACGTCGACGGATCTTCACGCATGATGGCTCGAACGACGCAGACTCGCGCAAGGATGTGCTTTTGGGATATGTTCACATTGCTCCCCATTTAGGGGGTCAACCCCCAAAAACAATTTTGGGCCGTGAATAGGCGTTTTCAAGCCATACTCGCGAAATCGAAAGACGTGCATATTATCCAAACTACTGCATAAATTCCAACCAAATTTTGCACAGTGATAAAGACCATGCCCTTTGTAGGTGGTACGGCCCAACACACGCATCACAAATCAAAGATGGCGGACAGCCGCCATCTTGGAAAAATCGAAAAATCGCCATATCTCGGCCGTGGCTTCAGCGATTTCCACTAAATTTGGCACGGTGACGCAGTTCGACCGTCTTGACCGTTGGACCGTTACAAATTCAAAAATTTAATGAAAAATCCATGATGGCGGAGGCCGCCATTTTAAAAATCCAGGTGACGCCAGTTTTTCCAAGCGTGTATCTTGGATGTACTGAATGAAGCAGTGTGTTTTTTTCGTTTTTCTGACAATTGATGCGTGTAGACTACATCATCGGCGCATTCTAGAATCTGTGTTATGAGCCTAGTGCCACATGTTGGCAGGCTGTGTGAAGAACTAGACGTCTGGTTGTAGCTGTGGAGCTCTGGGTGAGCTGATATTGATATACGGAACTCTGGATATATACACATTATATCAAAAACCAGATTCTGTGTTGCTTGTTAAATTAGAAGACGTCCAGATCAGAACTAAGCCAGTTGAGCTGCGTGGATGAACTTGGACACTGTGACAATCAACATGGTTCGTAGTATGCTGGTACTACAATGCTCGCTGCGCGACAGTTGGACGATGCGTGCACAAAACTATGCAGGTAGCGGAATAAAACGTGGCAGTTGCTGAAAGTGCTCATCGGGCTAACAGGCGATTTGTTTGCGTATTCGTACAACTGTAGAACAACATTTCAGCTGATAAGCGCGTGGCGCGGGTCGCTCGGCGATAGCTGAACTACTTGTTCTTTTTTCCGCATTTTCCACCCCTGAATTTTGGTCCGTAATTTTTCTGGTCCTGCGTTCTGCAACCTTGAATTTTTGACGGTTTAGCATTTCTCATTCCCGCATTTTCAGTCTACCCCACCCCAATGGAGCCCGTAAAGGGTCCTGTTCGTCGAACCGTCTGAATTAGGCCCTGTCGGTTGGACCCTTATCCCACGTCAGAACATTTCGGACGTCAAAGTCAAACCCAAGTCCGTCGCATTATCTGCGAGAGTACTCAGAGCGTTAAGAGTCAGTGTTCGGTCACGGCGACCACTGCACGCTCCAATAACGCTAAGAACCGTCGTCTGAATGGCGGCAATAGCTTCCAATTGTTGCGGGCTCGGTTCCTCCGTCTCGGACACCCTTCGGCATCGATCGATAGGCGACCGACCACGCCGTGCGTCGGTCGTCTGGTCCGTCCGTCCGCTGGTCGCCGAGCGCCGCGACCTGGTCAAACGTCCGAAATAAACAAAGACGCGCGCGCCCGAGTGGCGCGCCTGCTTTATAGGTCCTCTGCGCACGTCGTCGCCGCCGCCAAATAATGGACACTGTTTACGTATACTTATGTGAGCGCGGCGATAGCGCGCGGCGCCGCGCAAAACGCCGCGCGGCGCGGCGTGGCAACTCGATGATCAGACACGTCAACGCGCGAGTTTGCATGCTGTAAGTACGAAGAACGAGAGAGAGGGGAGGGGGAGAGGGTGACGCCTGATGACAACCATTTCCTCGCCTCCGACGACGACGACGACGGCCTTTTATTGCCGCGATAACTGAACGAGCGACTAAACTGTGCTGGAATGCGGAACCCTTTGCATTCGTCGTCGTCTGCGTTATGCACTGGACAGCAGCTGACCTGCGCAGTCTAAGGCCCCGTCCACACCAGCAACATTGTCGAAGCTACGTTCGACTTTGTCGAAACAACATTCGACTTTGTTGCCACAAACGGTAACAATGTCGAAGCAACATTCGACATTGTGGAAAGAATCGTTCAACTTGTAGCATTCGATAATGTTGCTTGGACATTGTTGCTGGTGTGGACGAGGCTTAAGTTCGCGTGTTTCTCTGCAACAGGCAGCCGCAAGTCTCTTCCGGTCTTTCCACTCGACTCACTAAACATAATATCGTTTGATGTGTCTGCGCCGCGCTGTAAGTGTTAGCGTGCTCCAAGTAACCGCCAGTTTCGTCCAGCGCACGGAACCGTAACAGAACAAGTAATATTCGGACGGAAATGTACGCTGGCCGCGTCGCCGGCTCCTCCCTGATGAGTGACGTTGAGTATGCGCTTCACGCTCTATTAAGGTTAGAAGAAAGATGGGACAGACATACAGATAGACAGAGAGAAGGACGGACTCCAGACCGTTACATTACGCTTACCTATAGACACGGCCAGCATTAAAAAACGAAAAAGAATAAAAAGTAAAACAGACCCTGATCAGTGATCACGCCCACTTTGCGGATTGTTTGTCATCTCATGGCTGTAATACTTGATTATGCCATTATCTGGATAACAAATGTGAAGATTATAGCTACAGCTATTCCAGACATACGTATGAAGATCCACAACGTAAAAATATGGATTTGGGTGATTAAGGTCAAGGTCATCGGCAATTCAACCATTCGATAGAGTGCAGAATTTTCATGGAAACTAAATGCGCCCATTTTTTTTACTGTTTTCGAGATAGCAAGTTATTAGTCGATAGTCGCAAACTTTTCCTACACCACGTGTGTGTATTCGTTGACCAATTGGAATTACAGCGTGATCTTTGGACTGCCTAGTCGTTTTGTAGAACACGTGTTTTGTTCTGTTCTGTTCTTTAGCCATCCTCGATCCGAGGGTTGGCCACACCATATGGACGTACTTTCGCTTTCCATCAAGCCATAGATGAACCATGTGCGTTACCCCTAAGTCCCCCAAATGGTGGCTGAAAACGAGTTTTTAACACATTTTTGCGTTGCCTTTCATATCTTCGTTGCAAGTAATCGCAGACGCTTCAAATTTGGTATGTCGATTGATCATAGCAAGTCCCAGCCTACGGACGACAAACTGTCCCTGAAATGGGTACGGTCACGTCATGTGATCCACTTTAAATTCCAAGGCCCTAAACATACCTCAGGAATAACTAAAGCTAGAATCGTCAAATTTCTTACATAGGTAGGGTAGGCTATATCTAATGTTACCAAAAAGACGACATACATCACCCCCTAAATGGGCGTGGTCATGGTCACGTGACTGTTTTAATATTTTGCCGTTTGCCGTGATGCAGCGCGTCGCGCGGGTTCGTCCGCGACAGCTGAGCTACTTGTACAGAGATGCGAGAGGATGGCTGTCGTGTTCGTCCGTGGTGCATCAGATGGTCGTGTCACCAGCATGCAATGCCGACATCCGTCTCACGCCTGCAGCAGTATCAATTTCATTCCGCCTGGAGACTCGGGACAGTGGTGTAACAGTAGAAATATGTACATCTGTGTACAGATCTGTGATTTGACTCCACTCATCTTACCTCACAGGTATGACCATACCTGTAGTGTCTCGAGTGTCGGCATGTACGTCATGAAAGGACAAAGGTGACATCACGGGACTTTTTGCTTTAATTCAAAGACACGTCAGAGAGAGACTTCAACGCAACTCAATCATCCTTTACTTACATTCCGCTAAGAATTTGGTTGAACTACGGATGCGCATTGGACCGATCAATATTTAGCCACAACGCTGGACGACTTTACGAAAGCAAAACTACAGATAATAATGCCAAGGACAAGGCGCGATGGACGCATTTGTCAGGCATTGGACAAAAAGAGCTTAGTTGCTAACATTATCATTAACGATCCATCACACGTAAACATGAAACAAGTAGTACTTTTTAAGACTTGGTGGCCAGTAACCCGGTTATTTGTGCCACTTCCTTACACCTGTAGGTGCAGATATCGGTTATACTGTAACAGTCGTTCTAAGTTATCTGTCTGCTCCCATACAGGACCATCTCAGAGTTATCAGAGCTTCACTCAGACCGCCGATCAACACTCAACTGTCGAAGACCACGTACACGGGCGCCCACGTATGCACCACGTGACCGAGGGTATTGAGGCTGATGCCCAGTCAGCTTGGATGAATGCACACCTTCGTATTTCGTTGTCGCATCGTATACATCGCTACACCCCGTTACGGCATTGCAACGAAGAAGAACTTGTATGATCTACACGAAAAGCGCACCTGTCGTAGCATAGATAGACCAGACAGCGCAGACGATCACGCAGTAGCTGACAGTGTCGCCGACTAGCGCCAGTTCTTCGCTGCTCCACCACCGTCGTCGCAAGCCGCCTAAGACGACTGACGACCACCTACGACGTCGCATCTCAACACTCCGACGCTGTGGACGTCTGTCAATCAAACTGGTGTGCATGTCGGTGGTCTAAAACGTCACAAAACACCGACAAAACTGCACCTGTACCGTACCGTCTTAGTCGTGATGTGATATGATTAGACACAAATGCATAACGTACGTCAACCACAGCTCAGCAACGATCACACTCAGACGCACACAGACACACAACCCGTAGGAGAAACCGAACCTTTACCATGGTCGTCCAGTCGGCAGACGGCCAGCTTCATCAAACACACGGAACCGTCACGGAAAATAACGACAAAAAACTAAAGAATAAAAGCCGACTTCCACCGACGATCCGTTGCGAGTACTAGTCCGTGCATCTTCGTCATTTTGTTTTTATTTCAAAGAAAAAACTTAGCCCCGTACAAGACTGACGGTAGACTCTTCGCAACTCACGTTCTGTCAAGTTCAAAGTCACGTGACACAGAAACTAGGGAAAATATGAAAAATCCGGTCCGATCAAATTTAGATAGTGTGCCCTAGTTTAAGAATCCGTGGTCAGTTGCAAGCTCCGTTGTAAATGGCGAAGGAGATAGTTTTTTAAAATGGCCGTATTTCCAACTTTGAAGGGCTCGTGACTTTCACCTTGCATACCATCGTGCATCACTCATCAACCTCTACATACATGTCAAATTTCATTCAAAGCAAAGAAACGTTTTGTGGACAAAATGACGTACTGACGGACGGACATTTGAGACCGGCTTTACTAGGTCGATTCTGTTGAAGATTCGATCTAAAACAAAAGAACGCTGCACCAGTAACTCGTCGTGCCGCGGACAAACCAATTTAAGCTTACGTGTACTGAACTCGCGGACAAACTTATATATTAAGGAATCCGAACATTGTTTAAGGCTGTTCAAATTCTAGTGTGAAATCGACATGAACATGACTCAGTGGTCGTAAAAACCTTGTATGTAAGTAAGTAAGTAAGAAAGCCTCTAAGGCGCAATAATCAAAAAGTCACGATGCGCTGTGGCTGACTACAACCTAAAGAGATTTCAGCATGTTTCTGAATCGTACAAAGCTAATGTCTACGTGTCGCAGTTCCGGTGGCAGATCGTTCCAAATTTTGGGTCCGGCAACAGAAAAGTGTCTGTCGCCGAAACTGTTCTGTGTTCGTGGGACAACGCATGTTCTGTAGTTGGCTGATCGAAGGAGACGTCGTCCGCTGTCAGTGAGAAGCTGGACATCTTCGGCCAGGTACTGGGGGCCTGACAATGTAGTGACTTGTACATGATACAGGCCAGTTTGAACGGCACTCGTTGACGGACTGGAAGCCAGTGCAACTGTCGGCCATTGGCGTGATGTGTTCTTGTCGTCTCGCTCCTGTGATAAGCCGAGCAGCCCGCGTTCTGGACTGACTGCACCCTCCGAATCAAACTGTCGGCCACCCTATACACCAGCAAGTTACAGTAGTCTAGGCGACAAGAAAATGAAGAAATAAACGCCTGGACTAATGTTTTGGCAGTTTCCGTTGACAATGAGCGAGCAGTGAGTTGTATATCGTTGTATGTATTTGATTATTGTGTGAAAGACACGAAGTACAGTATTCGCCCGAAGCGGTCCGCTATTGGTGCACAAGCTGTTTACTTCCTGCATTCGACGATGCCTAGTGTCACGTTCCTGCGACTGAGTGATGTTAGCGTTATCTGCCGCGTTAATTATTTTTCAGTTTCCAATTCAGTCTGCTTTTCTTCCATATATCGGTCGCCAGGCCGCATCAGCACTGCAATCAGCAACGTACTATTGGTTTTGACACGCAATATCGAACATCGGACGTTGCCGAAAATTTGGATAGGTACCTTTCTTGTACGGAACTGGGGAAAGACTTTAAATTGATTATAACTGTAAAAATGGAAACTACACATCCTGTGGAGGGTCAGTTTTGTAGTGAATTTCTGGTAATCATTGCGAAGTTATGACTGCCTGGAGTCGCAAGACCTGGAAATCTTGATAGCAATTTTTTCCTTTTTTTGGAAAAACGACTCCATACGGTAAAATTTTTAATACTCTGTTCCGAAAGTTTTCACCGCCACACCGAGCGATGTTGTTGTGTTGAAATTTCGTGAAATTTATTTGACAGCGAAATCGCGAGTTATTCACCTGACAAAAAATTCGGCTGTCTCTCAAACTCGTCACTCTAGCTAGTTTGTACGTCGTCTTCGCGGCACAAACCTTGACATCGTTACTGAGATTCTGAAAAGAATCGTCTTCAGTCGTCGGCCTTCATCTGCATGGATGTCCTCCCGTGACGCCTTGTCCTGGTCGACGACCCTTCATTTGCCGCTGCCGGTCACAGACTATGGAACAGACGACATTACGTCCGTCCCATCCCTGACTACGTTACGCCGAAAACTGAAAGCATATTTGATCCGTCAGTGATATCTGGACGTCTGACAGTAGTCGCTGAAGTTACTTTACTTAGGCCATTCAAAACTGTTCGAACGTAATGTAAAATAATAACCTATTTCAAAAGACTAGCGCGGAAGTTGCGAGCTGTGTAGAATCTATAAATATTGTATACAGCTAAACTCACCGCTTAGCGAGCAGGTTTTAAACCGAACGTATAGATTCCGTCAACATATCGTCGAAGTAAATGCAATTATTGTCTGCGATGTTCCGGTAT
>Ga0209363_1001099_pt1 | contig 12338 bp, 9 predicted proteins | sample WorMetexBAHAMAS3_FD_187385 | JGI IMG/M metagenome (GOLD analysis project Ga0209363, IMG submission 187385) | Marine gutless worms symbiont microbial communities from Max Planck institute for Marine Microbiology, Germany - Inanidrilus exumae... | ecosystem: Host-associated > Annelida > Digestive... | reverse complement strand
CCGAGAAGGGTGACAAGTCAGCGATGCGGCCTATCGTCAATATTTTGTGACTACTTGACTACTTGATAAATACAGACTGAGCACAGGGTGGCTGCCAACACTCAGACCAAGCCACCCACCTTTGACTGCGGACTGCCAGTAGAGGCTATCATCTGTATCCATCATTGCCAAAAATTGACCTTTCCCTTCGGGGAACCAGGAGCCTCATCGTTCCTTGGTCCACCTGACTTAGCCGCCAAATGGCATCACAATCGGTTCAGTGCAACTTACCAACCGTATTAGCAGGCTCACGAACGTGACTAACAGACAGACAGACACACTGACAACCACACTACTCGATGTGTAGCAATAGGCCGCTATCGCTAGCTAATGATGCAAAAAAGCTGCTGTTACATCATACAACACAAGATAAAGTAATTTCAGTCAAGTACTTTGTCACTCTGATCATTCTTGCGTTTCCGTATAGCAACATGGTAAAGCTTCTTTGCGTCAAACTTTCCAAAAGCTGACGTGCAAGTTATGTCCTTAGCAAATTCAAGCGGCCACTTCTGTGCAAGCTCCTACAAAAAATGCTGCAATTTTATCCAATACTGAAACAGTAAACACTGTAAAGATGAATACATATGCAGGCAGCCTGCGAAAATGTACTCTGGAAAAAAGTAATCTGCATAAATGAAATACGGTATTAAGTTTGCAACAATCTTCAGAAAACAAACATTTCTGGTATTGTTTCAATTCACGAAAACTGACTATTTGATCCCAAAACCAAAAGAGACGAAACCAACTATTTTAAACTCAAAACATTGATTCAGTTTCTTTGCAGAGATTTAACTGACACAACGCAACGTCACTTGAGGAGATTTGAATGAATGCGGCCCTACACTGCAGATGCAAGAGATACCAATAATTAGCCATGTGATCTAACAAGTACCATAGTTTTAACATATAAGTCCTTTCTGGCTGACTGGCTTGCCTACATGTTTCAAATTATGCAATTGGTTTGATCGTAGGACAACCTACTAGCTCTTGCTGTAAGACCACAGTACAGCTGCAAGCAGCGGCCATTAATGAAAAAAGTTAGTCGTAGATAAAACACATTGATCAGAAAACAAGCAGTGTTTAACGTCCACTTGACATGCGAAAGGTCCGGAGACAAACTGATGGAATTTCACTGTGACATTTTCAGCCAAAGTGGACTAGATGTGGCACAACAGCAGATGCGTTTGCTACTAGAATTTTCACAAATGTCTCGTCACCTTTACCAGCATTACGTCATTTGTCTGTGAGTTCTCATAATGCAAAAGTTTCAACTAATAAGTGACTACCACTGAATCAAAACCAACTATTTCTGTCAAAAGGCAGACCAAAAAATCAAGCCAAATGGAACAATCACAGCCATCACTTTCTTTCGGCGCCCAATAAGAGTATCTTCTTCAGTCTATTTTAACTCTCATGTAACATAGTATGCAGAAACTATCACAGGATGAATTATACTACTAAACTATTCTCCATTTTTGTTCAATCTCCCTATTTTACAATTTTACATGCTAACTACAGCTTAAGCCTGGTTCTCCAAGCTTATTTATGAAAATCCATCGGAATATATATACTAATTAACATCAGTTAACATAGTTAATCATTATTCGCATAATATACACAAGTGTTCGTGCCTGTTGTAGCTCAGAGCCAGCCACTTGACTAAAGTGGGCAGATACTGCACCAGATTTTGTCAAATCAGGATCCTTTGATGCAATTGGATTTACCAAAACGTCTGCCTGTTGCCATACATCACACATAGAAACATTAGCTATAATGACCATTATTATTAAATATTAATAACAGTTATTGCAATAAGCAACATTTTACGTCTAAAATATGATGAAAAATAACAGTTAACACTTATCATAGAAGACAATTTAACTATAGACAGACATACAACCGTTTTACAGCCATTATACAGGTCAACCTGTGTTAGATGGCACCCTCCCCAGTTAAGGTTAAATGGTTGGTTGGGAGATCAACGTCCCCTTTCAGCACTAAAATAGGCCATATCAGAGACAAGGTCTTGGGTGGAGATTCAATTCCGTCAGATACAGATACAAAGATACAGTAACCTCCCGACCTCGTTGCCTTTTTGTTCAGCGACGACCCAAAAGAGGAAAAGATAGTGGAGGCTCACTTAGGTTACTATGCTAGCGCCTACAACAGTGTGGAAACTAACCAACCACCACAAGACATATTTATCACTTCAATGTGATATCTTGTTTAATTGCCATTCTTCAGTTCCTATAACATATCAGTGCCTAATGACTCTTGTTGTATAATATATTTTCTGTGTTGGTCTGGCTTTGGAATGTTTCTCGTAGGTAAAACCCAAAAGAAGCATCTGGTGGACCTCTCTTCCAGTTCCAGACCTCCCCCTCCACCCCCTTACCCCAGTTCAGAACTGTAGAATTTTGTTGGAGCAAAGTTTTACTGCCAGCATGTCCTTGCAAACGGCTACCAGCACACTCGGATCAACTACAATTCAGATCAGCAAATAAACTACAGTTTGCACAATAAAATGAATGAACATGGAAATAGTAATAACCAAAAACAAAAACAAAACAAAAAATCAAGGCAGTATTTAACAGTTGCATAAATTTTCTACCAACCGCAACTAGTTAATAGCCCTCTTTTACTCTCCATATATTGTATTATGTGATATAAATTAACTTCACGTTATGTGAACTGTCACTTCTGCAATATTCAAAAGAATGCCAGTCAAAGCATTTTCAATTAGTTGAGTGAAACCTTGAACTGAACTAGGCTGCCATGAACCACTTTTATGGACGATGCTGGTGATGCTGCTGAAGGAAACACAGTGGCTGCTGCTGCTATTGTTGTTGCTGCGGCCACAACTTCTGCTTGCTGGCTGCTGACTTCCACTGAACTAGAATACACAATAAGACAACCTAATGTTACATGCCACATATCATGAACTAGCTACATCGTAGTCAAGTCATGCTGAATTTCTGATTTTCAAAATACTGTGATCATGACAATGTATATCATCAACTTACAAATGAACATAAAATATACGTGACTTTATACTGTGATTAATCAACGTCATGGTTATAATTTACAAATAAAATAAAATACATAGGGTGACAGTGATGCAATTTCTTCATTCTTATCTATGCCAGCTGCTTTGGCCCCCATGATGTAGGGCAAGGAAATGTAAACATTTTGCAGCAATTACAGTCAGATTGCTGATCTGGCGCTAGCACTAAGCTTTTCTTAAACTTATTGGTTCAATTTTATTCAAATAACGTGACAAATCTTCGCTAGTTAACTTTGCCATGCTAGTTAACATGCCCTATAACATGGAGATTGTAATGTGACCACAGATTACAGTGACATAACTTCACTGGGATAGACTACCTAACCACTTTTGTGTCTGTCTGTGTGTATGTTCATGTGTCTGTTAACAGACTGGTTGTCAAACGATTGCATCCACAGTTATCTACCGATTTTCACCAAATTTTGCATGCAGCTCAGAAATGTGGTCGGATCGTAGTGTTTCTGAGACAAACCAGAAGTAGAAATCCGATTTTAAGAGGTATGCAAATTCCAATTTTGGCAGTTTTGCAATTGTGGTTGCCACGTTTTTCCGCAGATAATCACAAAAATCTGAACAGTAAAACTTAATAAGCGTTGACTTTGTATGTGGTGGTCAACGAAATTGGAAATGCAACTAAATTTTAGAGAGGTGCAAATTCCAATTTCGGTATCGATTTCATCGTTCTTGAACGATTACATCAGCAGTACGTTACGGATTTTCACTGAATTATGTATGTGGCTCAGTAATGCGGTCTGCTCGACACCTGTTGTTTCTGAGACAAACCAAAAGTAGATATCCATATTATTAGATATTAGAGGTGTGTAAATTCCGATTTCTGAGACTGTCACATTGGATAGACCCGAGTTCGATAGAACACAGTAGTGCTTGTTAAAAAATAATTCTTAAATGCCTGCCAGAATATTATTCAAATATGGTTTTATCTACATGCAATACAAAAGTAACCATTTAGTTCTGAAAACTTGCATATATCAGCAAACACAAAATGAAAAATATCAGCTCAAGAAAACCACAAAATTAAACAAACTTTTCACAACGACTGTGAGAACAGCAACAACTCGTTGAAAAGTGTACTCACTCTTGACATTGTTTTGAAGATACATCAATGCCACTTTTATGTTTGAATTCAATGGATTCAACAGCGTCAGTGTCCTTGAAGTCCGCAACCGTTAAGCCTGTAGTAAAATATCGAGTATCAGCAAAACTGACATATGTCCCAGAAATATAAACATATGAAACATAGGCAGTAAGTCTTCCGCCATTCTGCACTGTTATATGACATGATGTGACAGAAAAAGGTCAGCATGTATTGAAAAAAGATGACGCACACAAAGCTACAGCTAACGTATGGAACCATAAACTTAAAAATAACAAAACAGTACCGAAGACAAAAACCGACTAGCATGAGATTCGCTCTATGTTCCAGTCCATGAAGACAGTCCTGATGATTGAAGCAGGCAGTCTATGGTGGGAAAGATTCGAGTGAAAAAGTGATCGGAGTGAAAAAGAAAGCGAGTGATCGATGGTGAGAGTAATGTAGTGGCGTGAACTGACAGAAGATGAAAACTACAAGATGGACTTCGACGTCTCAGTGTCGACGTTGACGCCTTCACCACCTCGACGGCCTGCTGTGACCCTTGCCTTTGACCTCCAGAATCTAATCAGGTCATCAGTAGGGCTATTAATAATATTCCCTTATTTTTAAATAAAATTGTTCAAAGCATTCATTAGATATAGTGATGGCAAATATGTGAGACGAGGTGTGTCAGAAAGAGAAAGGCTGAAATGAGACTGACAAAGTGAATCAAAGAGTCGATTTCAGAAATCAAGTGTTGCACATTCATAACAGCAATATGATATTTGTAACGAGGATGCTGTACGTAGCAAGAGTTACAAATGAGCTGAACACAGATGAGGTTATGTAGATATGAAGGCTAAGCTATGAAAACTTCGTATGTATGTGATAGGAGCTTGTATTCGATGCAATCATTAACTAGAAGAAGCCAGCACTCACAATAGTGCAAAGAGACCCATGCCGGCAATGTATTTGTGAATCGTGACCTTGACCTTTGACCTCTGACCCCAAAACAAATAGATTTCCAGGACTCATCGTGGAACATTTCCATGTCAACTTTGGTGATACTAGCTGCATCCGTTTTTGAACTATTGTGTGGGAAAATGGACACACAAAGAGCAGTGAAAATCATACATGTGAATGATGGCGGTGTAAGTAATTATAATAAACAAACGCAACAAAAGCAAACATGCAGCTGTAACAAAATGTACTACAACAAATAATAAACTAAAAAACTAAACCAAGGTTTGGTCACCTCCTCGACATCCAGTCTGGAAACAGAACGGGTCTATTCTGGAAGAAGTAGATAGATAAGTTCAGAAAGTAAACAAGTAAGGAAGTAAATTAGTAAGAAAAAAGCATAAGGAAAGAAGAAAATAAAGAACGAAGAAAGTGAAAAGGATGTTAAGTAAACACAAACAAACAATTTATACAGTGCCGAAGTCAGCATATGAATTATGACACATTACCACCCCGAAGCCCGTTCAAGGCCATATCAAATACTAACAGCTGAGTCACGTGCCAGCTGTTCACTACATAGTAAATGCTAGACACGGCGAGCGTGATGATTAAAGTTGTCTAAATTGAGAAGTTCTCTTCTACCAGGTCAGCTAGTGGTACAATGGATCACTGAGTATTAACTACTACCAATGAAGGTCTCAACTTAAAATTTCTGATTAGTATCACCAAGCAACAAAATTCTTACTGAATTACAAGGTAACTCTTATTTGTACTTATGCTGGCACTTTTTTGCAAATATTCGTTTATTATTCCACCTAAAAGTTTTAACAACTATTTGTGTTTAGCCGAATAGCACCAACCACCTAATCGGTACAGCCTAAATATTATAATCGTAACAAAATTTTACAGACAGTCGAGCTCCCACTCTCTATAATGTACACACAACAATTTATAAAAAATTACAAAGAGATTTCTCCATCCAGTTTTATGCATAAAGTGAAAATTGTTATGACGGGTCTTTTCAAAAAGTGATTACTCACTGAACATGGTAACTGACAGTCTATGACTCTCAATGTGGTACATTTCCTTGAACAAACAGACCAACAATGAGAAGCTGGCATGAAATTAATCGCAGAAGAAATCGAGAAGTTTACATGCAGAAAAATGAACTACGACCAGTATGACCTGGAAGCCACAACTCAAGAGAGTCACGGCAGATGGCGTCAATGTACTTTGACTGTATATGACCAAATGCCACATCTACAGCTGCAGATGGGCCTGACAAATCAATCGTGTTTGTTGCAGTTGTAAACACAACCTTGACGGATGCTCTGCAGCAGAAACAAAATCACACAACTATAAATCATTATCAGTAAACGTCTTCCAGTAAACTTCTGCTTCTTCAGTGGCATGCCCTACTGGAGTGCTGTCATGTCGACGATACATCGCCAGAGTGTATGGTCATCGGCCATTCTTCAGACTGAGTGGATCCCTTGTAGAGAGATGGAATAGTTCGCCAGATAATGTCTGTTTTACTAGTCTTGCTGTTTTTAAAAGATGCAATAGAACTGTTGATTTTAGTGAGTTTTTAATGTGTAATGACGTTTAAATTAGTTTATTACAGGGCATCTGTTAGTGCTGCTAATGTAGCCTTGTTGTCCTGCATGTATGTTTTTAGATACTGTGCAAATAAATATTCATTCATTATACATCAGCATCATACCCCACAGCCTGATGGTATGTGGCACCCTGCCTCAAGGTCTTCTGAAACGAAGTAGTGATCGAAGTGATGCACCAATGTCTCAGCAGAGATTCTGCTTGAAATCCACTCATGCACATAAACTAGTGTGACTTTATGTATTTACAATTACAAATGCAAAACAATGTAAAACAGCAATAGACCCTTGTCGTTATGTATGAATAAATCCACAGTCATTATCCACCGAAACAGACAATAAATATATCATAATCGTACTATCCAGATGTTATTTTCAAACAAATATTACAGCGGGACCAGGTCGTCATTATATACGTCACCTACAAAGTTAATATATCAACGTGCATTCGGTGACATTCAAAGCACTCAAAGTTAGTAATAGTCAATTAAATTTTGTAATAATGTGCTCACGTACATAACATTTTTATTTAACACATAAAGGTGTTTCTTTCTAATCTTTATAAAGTTATAATCATTTACCTGTGTTGCTGCATAACTAAATCCTGAACTTCATTCAAAATAACACTTTGATGGAATGACATAGTTTTAAAGTCTGCATGCTTCAACGGTAACTTCTTATTCACAAGGCAGTGTCTGTCAAGCAAATCATCAATCTCCTTGACAGCATTGTTCACCAGGTCAGCTGTACCTTCAACGAGGATTTCCGTCTTCGAAATGTCAGCAGTAATCAGTACCAGCCAAGCATCTGTAAACTTTCTGACAAAGTCCATCCACGACTGTGTTTCTAGAAATGATACATGATGAGGCTTCAGCGATCTTCTTTCACTGCACAACGTATCAGTAAGCCATTTTCGCATGGCATCGACCATCGCATCATCAGCAGCCAGAAGCTTAGTGACAAAGTCGTCCACAACATAACATATGCCGATGAATGAGCAGCGCTCACAGTTTTCATCAAACCACTGCTGACCTTTCGGTGAAGCAATCAAACGGCCAAGCTCTTTGGAAATATTCACAGTACGCTCACTAGCACTGGAGAGTGCTTCGTATACAGCAGTTTCCATCGTCATGATATCATCTTCATTTCCTGTCAACACGAGTTCTTCACATTCAAGGTCAACTTTCACCTTGCATATCTTACAAATCCTCCGCTTCTTTATCAGTTTCTTCAGCAACTTTAGCTTCTCCAATGGCAAGGTGGTAATTTCGTGGGAAATTACTTCTGCTTTTTGAAGATCTTCAGAACGATTTAATGTAGACTCACAATCAGCCACTGCATCAGCTACCACTACCGAAGATTCGTTGCTGACTGCAGTATCCTCAGATGGCTCATTAGGAACAATTTCTTCCTCATCAACATCTGTACTATCTACATCTTCGCTGCAAGTATTCAGACACGCTGAAGCTTTACTGATGACGGCAGTATGTTGAGGTGGCTGTTCAAGAACAATTTCTTCTTTCTCAACACCAGTGCTTGGGTCTTCTTCATTGCAAGACTTCACAGACTCTAGACCAGTTTTAGCATCATAAAAACGTTCATCACCTTCCTCATCCTTTTTATCAGCCTGTGACAATGACAGCGGATCTGTCATAGAGCCGAGGCATGAAGGAGGCTTTGACTGAGGCTTTGGCACAAAACTGAGTACTGAATCATGCCACTCCATCTTCTTCATTGACAACAGCCGTTCTACAGCTTCATCAAAATATAAAACATACATCAATTTTTATACAACAGTGATATCAATATATACAGTTCTAGCAGAGTACACAAAAAGCAAAAGACACCATATCCATTTCAATGCCATGTTTTAGGTTAGACGGGTGGTTTTGAGAGGGTAGTCAGCAGAGATTTAATGGCTGGATGCCCTTTGTGATTCCCAATAAACATGGTGCAAATGAAATCTAAACATTTAGTCACAGTGAAAGTTTAGAATATAAAATACAGCAATCATAGTTATCATTAAATTCTAGTGACTAAGTAAGCAATAGAGACTTTATATATATCAACCCATAATCTGAACAGAACAGCTTTTATGCATCAGAATATTAATTACACACATAAAACAGTTATAAAGTATAACAAAAGTTGCAAGTAAGAAGTAAATGAGTTTTTGGCCGAAAGAGAATATAAATAAATAACAGTAGTTATTTATATTTATTTATTTATTTCACTCTACTGTAGTTGATGTCTTTTAACCTGGGTTCACTTATGTTATAGCATAGAAAACCAATTCACACACACCTACTCTTTCAACTCACTAAACCTGAGTATTGTTCGGTTTTAACGTAATTCGTTTAACTTAAACTTATAGTGGTGTATGCCTGAATAATTACCAACCATATGCATGCTTGAATGTAAGTGTAGCTGAAGTGGTGCCTTTATCAGTGGCTAATACAACATTTTCCACAGGTCCACCAGCAGGACAGTAACGGTCACTTTCAAACAACAGCTGAACATCATCTGCTGTCATGTCTGCTGGAATACCTCGAACAATCAACGACCATTCCAAAGACATTGTGGTTTATTATATGCCACACCATTTCATCTCCTACAAAAATGTAACAAACAGCACACCAGTGAATCTATCAGAAATTAACTGTTTAATATGCAAATCTGAAAATGTGATGCTGAAGACAACAGAATGCACACTGTGTCTCAAAAAAACAACACACTTGACTCTTAAATCTTAATCGTGACTTCCACAAATGTAGACCAATTTTCAAAATTCTTTCACTGACAGATTCCCCAGAGGATGCAACTTTTGCAAGGTCTTCCAACTCACCTTAATTGTGTTGCTGCACTACCATATGAAATTCAAAAATCTAAAATAACGGCTTAACTTTTACTCATACAATCAAAATTAATTGGTTTTACTTGAAACTTAACCAAACTTAACAACATTTAGATGAGACTGCTCCAAAGATATCACAGTGTGATGATTTACTTAATTTTTGTGCAATATATGAAACACAGAATGCAGATAACTTAAAAACGTTGGGAATATAATTTGACGACAAACATATATAATTTGACCGTTTGACGACAAACTCTGTGAAATTTATGCAATAAACGACTTCACCATTGACATAAGGTGACAGTAGTATTTGTAGCTAATATCTTCTGCAGTCCACCTACATAATAAATAATCTGAAAGTTAAAGCAAGTGATAAAAACGTCTATTTCTGATACAAACACAAGCTACGTCATTCACTGGTGCAAGCTTGATCAATGACTGTCTGCTGCAGTGCATGTTACATGTCAATCATCTAGCGCTTCAATTAGCTGACATCACGGATCCTCTTCAAGTTCTGAGCACTGCTGCATTGTTATCCAGATTTTGTAGTCATAGGATTTAGACCTGAGCTATTAAGGCGGCTTCATATCTTGCAAGATGAATTCTGAGGTCTTACATCATCTTACATGCAATATGCCATTAAAATTGGCAGCAATTGTAATTTTCATGTTTCACAAGTTAGTGTACAAACATACTTAAGGTGAGGTTGAGAATCTCTGTGATATTTGTATAGAAACTTTCCTCAGAATCTGAGAATTTTGTAAATCGGATTACATCTGCCGAAGCTATGATCAAAAATCAAGTGAATTGTTTTTTGAGACAGTGTAGATGTCATTTGAGATTTTTACTAGCATAGTACATACCATAGCCTTGTATCGGTCTGTCTGTTAGTTTGTCACAAGCCAGTATTACATGACAATGGCTAAATATGATATTATGCAAACAGCCCCCCGTCATAGTCATCTTGGTCAAATTGCAATAAGATCATCCCAATGGAGGCACTAAATACACATGGTGTAGGAAGAACTTGGGACTTTGATAAACAGCTCGCTATATGTAACCGTTACTTAATAACAGACGATGATAACAGGGTTTCGATAATAGTTTACTAATATAGACATGGTAGTTCACTCGCTCGCAAAGGCTGAGCCACTTGCACGACGTTATTATTAATTTATTACACAAATTTATTACTTCAGTTTCAACTTCGTCTTAATGCCAGCTCAACAACGAACAAAAGACCCCGTTACATTATCATAATGCATCTCCCTTGGCTGTGGCTTCCGGGCGCCGGTTTCAGCAGCTGCGGTCAGTGATGGCTACTGGGGTGTGGCTTATGGGTTTCAGGACATACCGCTATGCGGTTTTTCTTTATACTTTGAATTTTGAGTGACGGCTGGGGTTTGGCGCCGTCTAATCTGGCCGTGCGCCAAGTTTCAGAATTCCGCCCTCTGTCAGCGGCCATGCACTCTGCCCCTTTACATATATCTCAAACATAATACAAGAAAGGGATTTAGTTTCTTAAAAGGTGAATACGAAGTCATGTGGTCTATCAAATAGTGACAGTGCTGATAACCTTGAGTGACCCTAACCATTGTAACCAACCCTAATTACCCTATTTTTTAATTCATGGTCATCCCTCATATCCTTGGACTGGGTGAAGCTGGAGTTTTCTAATTTAGCACACAGACTGATCACATCAAGTACAAACTAAAGGTCAACAAACCACCCAAATGTGTGGCTGGGGTCACGCAACCATACCTCAGCAAACACAGCATATATTACTGTAGAACTAATAACTTTAGCATGTGACATGTTAGCTAGACACATGAATCACAAAGCATACATGGTTGACAGTTATGACTGTTAGGTCGAAACTGAAAAACTTCTTAAGCTTACAGGCACTTGGAAACAGCGTTTCACCAATAGGACGTGATATATGGGCTATCAAACAGCACGATTTTCGATGACCTTTAGTGACCTTTAGGGTTATTCATCTATTGCAAGCCTTTTTCACACAAGATTTTCGTACAGTACTTCAGCAGTTGACATATTTCAACTGACACACAACACTACATGGTCCTCTGTGATAGCTGAACTTCTTCTTGTACATGTCATATTTTTCATTTTGTTCATGCGTCATATTAATAAATTCCTTCTTATCGTAAATCATAATGCAAAAAATTAGTAACTGTGTGCAGTTAATATAAAATACCTGGCAAAGAAAAATGAAAAACAACTAGGCCTATTAATTTCCCTGCGGTCTTATCAATTCCAAACTTGTCCATGCATAGTAATTACGTCACAAAAACTGGTTTCACTTTCACTTGATTTGGAGATTTAACAAGGAGTGCAGTTGTGTTCACATATGAAAATTTGCTTTGGGAGCCACTAACTGTGTTACTGCAGTGGGACCGTGCAACATGCTGCGCCAGTTGAAATCTTGTCAACTGTTGCAAAACTGTACATAATATCCCATTTGAAAAGGCTTGCAATAGGTGAGAGACCTTGAAGCTCACTCAAGGTCATCAGATTTGCGCTATTTGATAGCCCATGTATTATTTCCTATTACTGTAATAACAACATCTGTAGTAACAACATCTCTATCTTAATTTCTGTGTATAACTCCAGTCGACAGCAGCAAGTATCCAACAGCGTGGGACTGGTGGCGTGAAAACCACCACCTGTACCCAACGTCACACGTGTTGC
>Ga0209363_1001097_pt1 | contig 12341 bp, 9 predicted proteins | sample WorMetexBAHAMAS3_FD_187385 | JGI IMG/M metagenome (GOLD analysis project Ga0209363, IMG submission 187385) | Marine gutless worms symbiont microbial communities from Max Planck institute for Marine Microbiology, Germany - Inanidrilus exumae... | ecosystem: Host-associated > Annelida > Digestive... | reverse complement strand
CAACGCATGGCCGCAATGCGTAAGAAAGGAAAGTTCATCGCCTGAAATGCCTCGAGCTGCGAAATGTACGGCACGCATCGCATCCGGTGTCGGTGGTATGAACAAACCTAAACTTATTTGAAAATTGTAATCTGCTGCACAATATCACGAAAATCGCATTTATGCAGAATATGTGAGTTTTATGAGTGATTCCTACGGTTGCGTAAGAACTTGATTGGAAAGGCATCAGAGCAATACAAAATATCTCACCTCTGACTGATTCGAAGGGGCAAGTGCTAATCGCATGGGTCCCAGTTGTCCTGAATTTCCTGAAATTTCAAAGTTGTCCCGAAATCTTAGTCATTTGGCAAGAATGTCCTGATATTGGCCGTTGTTGTGCCATAGCATGTAGCTGTACTGTTTTAGTAGTGGCATTGCTTGTTTATTACTGTCGTTGTCATTGACTGTCCTGTACTCTGTGAGATTGTGACAAACTGACAATTCGTTGTTGCTTGAGTAACTTACCTTGGTAACGTTGTCATGACTGCGTTATTGATCTTTATGACTGACTTGGATCTTGAGACCTACAACAATTGTCCAGAAATTTACTAAAAACTTGTTCCTGAAATGTGACTTTTTGCTGCTGGGAGTGGGACCCCTCCCCTGTAACCGGGTTCTGAAAATTGAATGGAGTGCGTCTGTAGCAGCGTATAGATCACAGGTGTTTTCCATTGCGTTGTAGCGGATTTAACTGACTACAATCAAGTTAGGGATCCAGATCAGATCCAGCGTGACGCTGCAGTCTACCGTCGTAGGCCCAATACCAGTAAGAGACGTTTGCTAAGCTTGGAGCGTCGCCGTTCACCTGGCTCTTGAATGTTGCGGTATCCGATTTGATCCGACGAAGAAATGAACCGTCAGGGGCGTCACCACAGGGAGGTGATGCGGGGGAGGGATGAAACACCTCACTGTCGGTAGCCGTCCATAGTTTGGAGGATAATCTGGAGGCATTTTATTAGATCATATCTGAAACAGTGAATGTGATTGCTACAGTTTTTTCTGCTTATTGTGAATTAGCATGAGTTGTTCACGTGGACCTGTTTCATTCATAGTGTTTGCCAAAGTGAAGCGGATATGCAAACACTCTTTATAACTAGAGAACATTAGCATCGCCGAGCCACAGCAAACTGGCAGCGTGACCAGCGCTATATACCCCACCCCTAAATTGTCATTCGCTATGTACGCTTACTTGCCAAATTTCGGATTCATCGGTATACACTGTCGCCAGTGCGGGTGAAAAACCGCGATATTTACAAGTTTTCAAGTTTGGGTGCTCCCGGTATTCATCCCTTTTTTCGATCAGGGCCAAATTCGGCATAATTAGCGGCCGCCGGCCGAGTAGTGTACCGTACCAAATTTCACGTTAATCGGTATGTATCATCGCCAACACGGGCCGAACAACCGGTTTAATAATATTTATTATTAGACATTACTAGGCCGCATCGTAGACTGTGTCGCTGTTGGTCGAGTTCGTGAGCCTTGCAAAACTGCTTTACCGGTCGAGACCGTGCGCCGTTTGGAATGCTGACTTGGGTGGGTGCACAAAGAACCATGTATTAGATGGAGGCAGGGTTTTACAGGATTTCGAACATGGGGGTGTAATTGTGAACCAACCCTGTCCCTTCTCGATACTCTTCCCTGCCTTCTCTTCTCCTTCCCTCCCCTATCCTCTCATATCCACTGCAGGTCCGCCAACTCAGCCTTTCATCCTTTCGAGTTACTTTGAGTAGTAAGCTGTAATCGGATGTTTGCTTCCTCGCACGGGCGGCGCCGTCTGGTGAATGCTTACGGGGTCATTCGGGTAAAGGCCTGGTGTGGTTTATTAATTGGAGCGGTGGTGTGTTTGCTAGCTGCATCACGCGGAAGCAATTGTACATTAACGCGTGCGTGCAATTGGATGGCCGCAGTTTGCCAATCAACTGCCACTTTCGAGATTGTAAAGCTCGCTGCTCCACCGGTCCGGCCATCGCGTAAGCATCGCTATATAAGATTCCGATCTTTACCTTTCGTACTGCCAACCCTTCGTCTCCACTTCTTTATTGGTAGGCTTTTTCAATCTATAGCTATACTGTAGAGCGCTGTAAGCTCTCCCAGCGGGATATGGGGCAAGGCCCCAGCCGATATTGAATTTGGTGCATTTTAGCCTTAAAATCTGACGTCTGGTGGCAACAAATTCAGTGATGTTTCTTGGAAACACGGCCAAATTTAATTCAGTATTTCCAAATTTTATGCAAAATTTGGAAACACTTGAATAGTGCAAAACATCGAATTGCGAATTTGCGATTGCCGGTAAAACAGTAACTGGACAATATGGATCTTTTACAATTTTACTGAGGTGAATGTTCAGTCAGATTGCCAGTGAAAGTTTCTTGGTGTACCGTAATTATTAACAAAAGATTAACTTGGATTTAGGATTCCGTATGCACTGTAAAACAGTCGCAGTACTTCAGGTGCTCTATCTGCCTAATGCAATATCTGAATGATGAACAGCAGTCATAACTGGGCAAGACTATTTTTGTTTTTTAGGAAATTCCTGAAAATATTTCTGCGCATTTAAAACTGCACAAATTGACTTTTACAACTGCACATTTTTATATAACGGACACTATGACAAACCAAAGTGTGTTACACACTGCTTTGTGTGGTTTCATGGAGCACTGATTTTTTGGGTGGCGGCGTGGCGTCGTGGTAGCGTCGTTGGTCTAGATCAACGAAGTTAACCTACGTGGAACCCGGTTAGTACTGGGATGGGTGACCGTGTCCGCGTTCGACTCCCGGAGGCGGCACTTTATTTCGGTATGTAACCAACCACCCAGGTCGACTCAGCCTTCTATCCTTCCTGGGACGGTAAAATGACTACCAGCCAAAGGGTGGTGATGTTCTGCGGCTGGGGAGTAAAGGCAGGCATGGTGTAATTTGCAGGTAAAACTGTGTGATCCATGTCTGAGCGCATTTGAGGCGCTTTGCGTAAAAATGCGCAATACAAATTTACGTATACGTTACTTTAGTTTACTTTACAAATATTTTAACCAACCCGCAAACGTACGTTTCCGTTCCTTATACAACAAGCGTTGCATAACAGTAATAAATACCGGGTAAATAATTTACAAATTGAACACGTATTTACCAATTACCATCCAACTCAACATACCTACGCCGGTTTCACAAAATCAATTGCGCATGGTAAAGTTCATTGAAACTTAACTAAGGGAGAAATTTTTCTCCTTCTCTAGCTAAGTGCTTGCGGACTAAACGGCAGAAAGCCCCAATGAACTTGTGTCTTCGATAAGCGCTCGCGCACATTACGTCACCCATGGCAAAGTTAATAGCTTTGACCCAGGTTGGGAATCGACACGTTAATTGCCAATTGCCAACATTCTAGTTATCATTATTAATGTAAATAATATATATTCTACGTTTGTTTTGTTTTGTTTAGGAATGGAGTTGTTGGGTGCTGGTGATTGCCCTAGGAAATTGATCGGAGCTGTGGATCAGGGAACAAGTAGCTCACGATTTTTGGTACATTGTTGATTTTCAGTTTTTGTCATGTCACCGTTATCTCACAAGCCGTGTTCTGTCGAAACAGCCAAACGCATAATCACGCAGTCATCGCCACATGATAGGCTAGGAACTCTTAACGTCAATTAGTATCCATGTTCATTACTGAGAGTAATACTCCACTACCTACTGTGAGTATCCAGACAACCTAGTCTGTTAAACTATGTACGTGTCACATAATAGTGTTGCCAAACTCCTTAGAAACGTGAAAGCCCACAATGCCACTGGGCCGGATGGAATACAAGCTCGACTACTGAAATAGTATGCCCCGGAGTCTTCACCTGATTGAAGTTGAGAGCATTATTGCCAAGAAGAAGAAGAAGAAGGAGAAGAGATTGTGACTGAAATAGCACCTGCAGTTAGACTTCTGTTTCAAGCATCCACTGGACCAAGGCAAAGCTCCGGCATCTTGGAAGGTGTCACTGGTTGTTCCAGTCTTCAAGAATGGTAATCGTTCTTCGGCTGCCAACTACTGACCAATTTCACTGATATCGATACTGTGTAAGCTGTGCGAACATATTGTGCATACCACCATCAGCAGCCATCTGGACTGTACCAACATCCTTTCAGATGCACAGCATGGCTTCAGGAAAAAAGAGGTCATGTGAAAGTGAAACCCAGCTCCTGCATACTTTTGATGATTTTGCTGGAGGCTTGGATGATAAAGGCCAGACTGATATGATTTTGCTGGACTTCTCTGAGGCCTTTGACAAGGTCCCCATAATCGTCTACTACTCAAAGTTGCATGCTGTGGTATTGCAGGCTCTGTCCTTGCTTGGATTGAAGACTCTGCACGACAGAACCCGAAAAGTGGTACTTAAAGGCCAGTCAAGCCATTGAGCTCCAGTCACATCAGGCATGCCCAGGGCAGTGTTCTGGGCCCATTGTTGTTCCTACTTTACAGTCAACATCAACGATGTACGTGATTGTGTAACATCCTCCACTGCAAGACTGTTCACCGATGACAGTTGTATAATATCACATTACATCAAATGATGATGCTGATGGCCTCCAGCGTGACATAGATGCTTTTCAACGATAGATGGATGCATGGCTCATGCAATTTAACCCATCCAAGTGCCAAGTTCTGAGAGTAATACTCAAGCGAAAACCCGTTGAGGCATCTTACATAATCAGTGGCCAGACACTAGAGAAAGTGGACTCAGCTGAACTTCTCGCTGTACTCTGAACTGACCTTCAACAACCATGATGACTCTATCTGCAAACGAGCAACAGTAGCCATGCTTTCCATTCCCAGAACCTGAGGTCTTGCACCAAAGATACTCGCGACATAACCTGCAAAACCTGTGTCAGGCCGACTGTCAAGTACGCTTCCACTGTCTGGCATCCCCACACCTGCAGGAACACCAACAAGCTTGAACAGGTCCAACATCACTGCCCCATATGTCACAGGCAACTGAGCCAATAACTGTAGTGTCACCAAAATGATCCAAGACCTGGGATGGCCAACCTTAGAAAAGTGTCGCCAAAACAGCCGCTTGACTATGATGTTCAAGATCTTCAACCGCCAGGTCGACATTGCCTTCTCATCAAAATGCAGCATGTCACAGTCTATTACCAGCGGCCATACCTCTCGTATTGTGCAGCCACAATGCAACTGTGTTGCAACTTGCATACTCAGTCTCCTTCTTCCCATGCACTACCAGGGACTGGAACGTGTTACCTATTGATGCATCAACATTTCACACTATTGACGCCCTCAAGAGTTATCTGAACACCAAATCATTGACTCCGCATTGTTTTTAACCTCATTGTGCTATCCTGCCAGAAACCTGTCGTGCCTGGCCGCTGTGCGTTCATTTTCCATGAGAGGTGGCACTTTTATGGAAGAAGAAAGAGAACGAAATAGGAACACGTACGAACTCTATCAAATGGCGACAGTGCCTCTTACTGGCTCCTCGGGCTGTAATGCACTGTGATTAATTTTTTGATTACAGAGCCATATAAATTATTTGTTTTTTTACTTAACTTTCTTGCTTACTTTCTTCCTTACACTTGTTTTCTGACTCGACAGCAGTGGACTCGGACTCAGCATAATATTGCTGGACTTATTAGAAGTCTGACAATCATGTGGTCTGTACACTTTCTTCATTATACTCACATGTAATTTTTCTTCAGTATTTAAATATGCAACAGTGTGGATTAATGTTGCCAGGATGTTTTCTCAACAGAATGTTTCACTGATGGGTCATTTCCCCGACGGGACGTTTCCCAACAGGACATTTCCCCTTCAAGAAGTTTTCCTGACATGAAATGATTCCATAATATTTTTGGTTAAAATCATAAAGCTTCTCAAACCTGAAACATGCAAGAACACAGCAGCAAAGTGGTACATCAGAGGTACAGGGAAGGTGCTGTACGCCAATTTGGCACCTACGTTATTGGCAAATCGACGACTGGTCATTTACGGTGCTTGGCTCAAATAGTTAACCATTACATTCTCAGCAGCCAGATGGTTCATGTTGCAGGACCGGTGATAATGACTCAACATTTAGTTTAGATACAAACATATAATATGCATGTAAAATTCTTTGCCATTGGGTAAAAATTGCAGAAAACCTCGTAAAGCTACTTTTTTTGCTCAACCCTTTTCACGTGATTTGATGTCATTTACACGAGTAATCATAACTATAGTGTATGGCTTATTATGTGTTTGTTTTAGCGTTGAACTGTACATGGTAATACAGGCTTAGTTTGGGATTGGAATGAGAGCCATATTACTGATATTATTAACATACACTTTATTTCATGTCATGTGCCATTATAACTGTCAAAAATCTCATTACTCGTATTATTTTACTCCAATCAGTTCCATTCAGTTATCCAGTTAGCAGTTGGGAAAATTATGTGCCTTCAGTTCAGGTCGTGTGATGCGAACAAACCCTAGGATGTTCATGTTGAGGAAATGTCTTGTTGGGGAAACGTCTTGTTGGGGAAACGACCCATTGGGGAAACATCCTGTCAGGGAAACGTTCAGTAACTGATTTAATTTGTCTAATGGAATGTGGTTACTGAATCTGTGGTCCAAAGATAAGGTTGACTCCATCTGCAAACTGGCATCTTCTCAACTCATAGCTCACCCATTCCGTTTTCAGTGGTGTCACTTTTTGATTCAACTTTGCTGGTTACTGTATGTGCCATATAAATAGTGTTGTAGTCATTATTGTTGTAATGTTGTTATGATTATTGTTAGTATTTTGTTTGTTATTTTAGATCTTTGATGCAGAAACATCTGAGTTAATTACATATCATCAAATTGCAATTACTCAACATTTGCCAAAAGAAGGGTATTTGCACACTCTGTATGTCATACAATGTTGACAGTGCATGTGTACTTTCCTGCCTTGTGTTGACAAAATATTTTCAAGTTTTCAGATAGCATTTGGGAGTGCCTTTAACTGTCTGTGTGAGTGAACCTAACTGTAAACATTTAAGTTTTGTGTCTTTTTCTTTTTTTTTCTGTCTGTCATCAGGATCACTTAAAGAGCTGTGGGGAAATTTTGTGAAACTGTGGTTCAGGGAGTAACCTATTATATTTTGGGGCTGATTGGATGCAGGCTGTGATGCACTCTGTTGACAGTCACTAGGGGGCACTTTTGCAGAGATTTGAACTCAGAGTGATTTCAAGCTACAGCTGTAAAATTGAACTGTGCTAATGCACAAAAATCATCACAGTTGAAATCTTTAATGCCATAGAAACGTGGAGTGTATTTTGGTTTGTTTTTGATATATGTCACCCACTGTGTTTAAGCTGTTGCCAAAAATGACAATTTATTTAGTATTAGGGCTGTTGAATTAGTGTTAGTTAATGTGCTTAAGCGTTAGGGAATTAAACGTGATTAAAAATTAATGCCACTAAAATTTTTAATGCAAATTAGTCACAGTAGCAAGATTCAATACAAACCTCAAGATAATCGAACTTCTACTCCTTTCATGAACAAGCATTTACTTTCTGGTTGCAGCACTACTGTAAATTTTGCTAAATTGACGACCTTAAGTAGCGTTTTCACTGCGGCCGTAATGTGATGTTCATAACATGCCATAATGTACACGCATTGAAGGCTTTCTATGGCTGTCGACGACGTGCATACACTAGATTTTTTAGACCCTCCCCCGCTTTTGCACACGTTCGATCGTGGTCGACCGCTGTCGATGGCCGGCCGTAACGCGCCTTATGACCGTAATGCACACGTTATGGTTGCAGTGATAATGCTACTTTAGAAGGACGTGTCTGGCCGTCTGTGTCTGCAGCTAATGCTATACATCTGCATCTGCAGTCCACATATCTCAGGTCATTCATTACTCCCTAGGGCCCGTACACCCCTACACCTATAACACAACACAAAGGAAATTCGCGTTAACGCGTGATTAAAATAATTAATCGTACGGTTAATGTGATTTTTTAAAAAAATCGCTCAACAGCCCTATTTAGTATTGAACATTTTGTAAGCAATACAAATAACTCTGTTGGACTTTGTACTTAATTGAAATAATAGCCTAGATGATGTCAGCACTGATGGTTACTTATCAGATAGGTCATCTGGCCTGTAAAAATGCTCCAGCAGTGTTGAAAAGTTTTGTTTGAGACATTTTGTGGATGACTGGCTAAAATAGGAATCCTGCAAACTGTCCAATGGTTGTATGTTGTGTTTGGTGAGTTTGGAGTAAGACTAACTCAGGTTTATGTGGCATTGTACAGTATGATGTTATTTGGAGTTGTCAGCATTTTACAGGTTACACTGATTGTGATGTCATATTGACCACCATATGACGTCACATGATGTCGGCTGAGGCAACTGTGTGCACCTGCTGAGCTGTGGAATCCACTGTTGGCTGTTATTTGACATTTTATGTGTATATTTACATGTTATCAGATGGGTTGAAGAAGATCCGGTAGAAATTCTGCAGTCTGTAAAGACTTGCATAGAAAAAGCAGTTGACAACTTGAAGACTCTGAACATTGATCCAAACTGCATCAAAGGTTTGCTTACTAAGTTACTACTGATAATATGTTGATACGATATGATATGGTAGATTTACGTGCACTCAAAAGCTGACAAGATGGCCAGCTTAATGTAGCGCACAGCACAGAAACGAAAAAAATAAGGAAAAACTAAAAACAAAACCGAGTAGCTCAGAAGAAATGGTCCGGGCAGTAGTTCATGAAGGCAATCCAGGAGGAGGAAATGAATCAGTAGGAGGTAGGATTTGTGAAACAGGTAGGTTTTAAGCCAGGAGTTGATGTTAGTTGATAATTGTTGTTAGCTTTAAAACTTTTATGTAGCTATGCATTTGCATCTGTACCATATTTTGTCATTTTTTGAATATCTAGATAGATGATATTTTACGAGCAGCTGTAGTTGATTAGTTATGATGATATTCTGATGAGCAGGTGATTATTGCTGATACGTCTATGAAATGCTAGTGGCATTAATCACGGCAGCCACCAAAAGTTGCTTCAGTGCTGCAGTAAAACAACTGCCGACGGTGTGACATTGAATACGGTTGTATCATTGGTATTTTAGCTGAATGTGGCGTATGCTTGTAGCAATAGGAATCACCAACCAGCGTGAGACAACTATAGTCTGGGATAGCAAAACTGGTCGACCACTGTACAACGCAATTGGTTTGTGCATCTTCTGATCTGTTATTTTGTTAGTTTTCATTCATTGTGTAAATATGACTTACCTGTTGTCTTAACTGCTTTACATACTGACATCGGAAAGCTGCTGCAAAGGGAATCAGTTAGCGGATGAGGGAAGTCTAGTGATTGATTCCATTGGTGGTCATCAAGAATGGTGTTTGTCTGGCTGCACATCACTTACCCATTCACCCGGAAAGTGCCTGTGACACTGATGTATGTGTGTGGATGCGTCTGTGTGTGAGAAAAGTTTATTTATTGACATGTGACACTGATGGTATTTTGACTGTTGTGTGCTTCAGTGTGGCTCGACACAAGAACTGCAGAAACTGTTGACGAAATAATTGCCAGAACGCCCGGTAATAACCACGACCACTTGCGGGTAATTGCTTTGTCATAACTGAGTGTCGTTTGAAACTGTTCTAGACTTTATACCTCAAAAATAACATTGCATGTATTAGGTACGATATGTTTACATGCAAATCAGAAAGCATATGTGGCCTGTAAGTTGGACTGTCATATTGAAAACGTAGGGTTTCGCATCACATACACTGTATGGTAATATCTTTAAAAAATGCAAGATACAAACATTGTACTACAGACCACTAATAGCAAATGATATATGGGCTATTGAATTGCGATATTTTCAATGTCCTTTAAGGTCATTTGCCTTTTACAGCCTTTTTAAGTGCAATTTTTGGTATATCTAATGCATTAGTTGACAAAAGTTTAACCGATGTAGAGTGCTATGCAGTCGCTCTGGTTCTGCGACAACTGAGCTTCTTGTTGTAATGTAGTGCATTTTGTGTTGCATTAGTTTTGAGATGTGTGTGAATGCGACTGACATGTAGACCTGCATTATAGTGTTAAGCTGCTGCATATGTTCTAGCCGAGGTGTGGTTTACCTATCTCAACGTACTTCAGTGCCGTCAAAATAAGATGGTTGTTAGACAACATTCCAGAGATTCAACATTCTCTTAATGAGAACCGATTTATGTTTGGAACTGTTGACACTTGGCTTACATGGGTAAGAACGTCGGTGCTATGATATGGCATTGTGTATTACGAGTCTGTTTCTCTGTATCTGATTGAAGACCTGTTGTGCCTTAAATTATCACTTCAGTAAAGGCCACTTAATGTTAAGAAATGATAAAATCTGCACTTAAGTTAAGTTAGAATCGTTGACCAGCAGAAGTTAAGCATTGCTTAATAAAGTGGAGATTAAATGTTTCAGCATTTTCTGTTGGCTGCATGGAGACTATAAATATTTATAGCCTCTGTGATTGATTGCTGCAGACCTGCCCATGTGGCCGAGTGGTCAGCGCACTCGGCCGCCATGTGCAGTAGAGTGTGACACGCTCAGTGTCCGAGGTTCGCGCCTCAGACCAGGCACGTTTGTCTACCAAAGAATTATTTCTAATAATTGCTATGCACATGATGAACAGAGAGTTAATCCCGGGCAGGTAAGAGGGTTCGATGGTGTCCTCTATAAACTGTGACCATTGCAGATGCCTTGATTAGCAGCATCAAGGCGTCAGCCACGCTGACGTGAGAGCTGAAGCAGACAGATGTGGCTAAGTCCCCTAGCTAAGCATTGAAGAAGTGTCAGTCAGGTGGCCAGGCGCTGAAGAAGTGCCGGTCAGGGCTGGCACTGAATAAGTGACAGTCCAGGCTTATCCAGACAGTAGGCCACGCCTAGAGGGGCCGTGCTTAGAAATACCCGACAAGCTGCTCATGCCTACTGTTCCTTCCTCCAACCTACACAACGCGCACATACACCTACCAATTCCCCTTCTCTCCCTGGGCTGGCACATTGCACCAATATAAAGGTCTCACCGCTGGGTGTCCAGTGTAGGCTAGACCCCTGCCCGCAAAGAACAAATGAATGATTGATTGCTGCAAATCACATGCTTGTGATGTTGCCACCGCATATAACCAGCAGCATGGGCTCGCAGGCAGGCTGATAGGCCTGCTGAACTGCACCTTGCCATGATTGTAAACATGTTGTATTCTGCTCATTGTAATTTCATTGTTGTTATGTTAGCATACGAGTTCATTGCTTTATTGAAGTTTACATACACTATAATGCTGAACTGCTCAAGTAGCCTTCGTTCTAAGTTTTTTAACAGTCAAAATTATTCTGTTGAAATCGCTAGCCAAAAATTTCTGATTAACTTAAGGGGAGATTTAAGTGTAGGTCAATGGTGAAATAACAATCTTGCCTTGCATTTTACGCTAATGAGCAGTACTTGAGTATTGTCGTTGCAGCTGGCCCTAACATTATTACCTTCCGTTTTAGTCGACATTGAAGATTACGACACTACTGTTTTTTTTAGAATTTGTCTGGTGGATCACAAGATGGCAAGCACATTACTGATGTGACTAATGCAAGTCGCACTATGCTGATGAACATTCATACTTTGCAATGGGATGATTGTCTTTGTCGGTGAGTGGATATATAGTCCACGCCTTTTCCATATTTAGACTTACTCCAATGTATTTCCATTGTGATACAATGCTTTAAGTTGGTTCTTTTACATGATACTTTGACTATTGACATGCTGGACCTGTTGTGGCCCAACTTTCTATTCTGCTTTTAGCACTTAGCTCTTGTAGTATGGTAGTGATTATGCTGTTGTAAGGATGACCAGCCAGGTTTGTGGAGAGTTGCAGAATTGGATAATAATAATAATAATAATAATAATAATAATAATAATAATAATAATAATAACAAGTACGTCTTTGGGGAAGGCCATATATCCACACATGTCGAGAGCGTGCCCTGCACGCTTGCCGTCAGTGGAGGGGACTGGCGTCTATCGGCAATACATGCCGCCGTGCACCGATTTGTCAGATTTTTGATTGCTGGTGGAGCTTCTGGGGGAGCAAAGTTTCCCAAAATGGCAGATTCTCTGCTTTGGATGTTGATGAACCACCGTGCAAAATTTGACGACGCTAGCTTTATCCTCTGTGGCAAAATCTGTAATTGTACAAACACACAAAATTACAAAAAAAATAGTAAACGATATATCCACATCTGGCCTATCGGCATCTGTGGATGATAATAATGACATTTGCGTAC
>Ga0209363_1001096_pt1 | contig 12346 bp, 7 predicted proteins | sample WorMetexBAHAMAS3_FD_187385 | JGI IMG/M metagenome (GOLD analysis project Ga0209363, IMG submission 187385) | Marine gutless worms symbiont microbial communities from Max Planck institute for Marine Microbiology, Germany - Inanidrilus exumae... | ecosystem: Host-associated > Annelida > Digestive... | reverse complement strand
AAACGCCGATTGCGACAGGTTTCGCTTAATAGTGCCGCAGCCGTGAGAGCTAGTGAGAAAAATTCAATGATCGTTAATAGGAAGTCGATTACGCGCTTTCCATCGAGCCATAGATGAAGTCTGTGCGTTACCCCGAAGTCCCCCAAAGGGTGGCTCAAAACGAGAATTTTTACATTTGGAGTTGCCTTTCATTTCTTCGTTGCAGGTAATCGTAGACATTTTATATTTAATATGTGGGTTGAACATACCATATCTCATCCTACAGATGACAAACCGTCCCTGAAATGGGCGTGGCCACGTCACGTGACCCATTTTAAACTTTCAGTCCACTGCGATATCTCTGGAACGGCTTAAGCTAGAGACTTCAAATTTGGTGTACATGTTGATCATAGCAAGTCCCAGCCTATGGACGACAGATTGTCCCTGAAAGGGGCGTGGTCACTGTCACGTGACCTCGTTAATTTTTGGAAAATAAGCGATAATATCTCGAAAACGGTACGAGATAGCCTCATAGTTTCTATTAAATTCGAATAGGAAGTCGTATGCGTTCTGTCGAATGGTTATGCTGCCGATGACCTTGGGTGACCCCTAAGCACGTTAAACCACCTCAATTTCTACATTTTGCATTGCCTGATGCATCTTCGTAATTGGCGATCGCAAAGACTACAAATTTGATGTAAAGGTTAAATGTGCAAGTCACAGCCTACGGATGACAAACTGTCCCTGATTGGGTCGTGGTCAGGTCATGTGACCCATTACAAAATTCTGGGGCTCCAATCATATCACTGGAACGGCTGAACCTAAAGTCGTCAAATTTTGTACACGAGTAGGCAGTATCAATTCTATGCAACAGGATGACATATCACCAACAAAAGGGCGTGGTTATGGTCACGTGACTGTTTTAAAATTTTGCCGTTAGTTGTGATGCGTGATGCAGCGCGACGCGCGGGTTTGTCAGCGACAGCTGAGCTACTTGTCTTATTAGTGTTTGTGTTTTGTGAAAACTCTTGTCTAACTGTGCAACTTACACGGGTTGGCTGATGGAAATTTAACACAATGTATGACTTATGCAGTACTGTCTGTCACATCTGTGTGTGAAACATACGCCTGCCATGAAACACCCCAATGAGGGAATCCTGAAGACATTCGTTTCGTGTATCAAAACTAATCTCCAGTATTGATTACTTGACGACGAGCTCTGCAATTTGGACATAATACACCGACATTAAACACAGCTGTGCTTACACAGCATACACCACAGTATGCAGTACATAGAAGTAGTCGCCAGTAAAACAGCAACGTATTTATTACAGATAGCAAGTTCTAACACAATCTTGGATAAAAATAACAAATTGCAAGTTAACTGGCTGATAACAGTTTAACAGTGCTTTCAACACAAAGGGTATATCATGACTTTAAATATAATTTGCAGTCATTGACACACTGCTATAAAAATAATAATTATTATTATCACAATTTAATTAGAAAGCATTTAACTTGATTTTTACAAAAACTTATATGATGTACACAATGAAGATGGTACCATGTATCATGCACAGTTATTTATTCATCACATACTTTACAAAATATGCACAGAATCACAGGCAGCACAGTAGAACTGAACTGGAAAATTAGACCCCCTGTAAAATTGTAACCCCTGAAAATTTCATTTTGAAACTTGGCACACGTGATTACGTCGAGAACATCGTTCGTTCGTTATTGCGGGCAGGGGTCCAGCCTACTCTGGACCCCAGCGCTGAGACATTTAACGTCGAGAACATCACCTACTAAACAATTTCATGTACATCGCTTCGGTGGGGGGCTTCTCCAGAAATAGGTGAAATATATCCCCTTTTGACTTTTTCCCGTCCTGTCCTTTTTTTTCTTGCACCAACGCCCAGCTCGAACCGTCCGACCAATATTTGCGCTTCATGGCTCAAACGACGTGGTTCAGCCCAAGGACGGTCCTTTTGGGGGTCAGAACGATGAGTGACATCATTCAGGGGAAATGTGCCATAAAAAACCAAAAAGGGGCGTGAATAGGCATTTTCAAGCCAAACTCACATAATATTGAAACTCATATCTTACAAACTACAATTCCAATTCAAACCTAATTTTACACAGTGATAAAGACTACCAAGTACTCAAGTACTCTTTGTGGGTGGTCTAAACATGCGCATCACAAATCCAAGATGGCAAACGGCCGTCATCTCGGAAAATACAAAAATGCGATATCTCGGCACTGGTTTGACCGATCGCCACAAAATTTGGCACGGTGACACAGTTTGACACTCGTGACGCATCCAACCATTAAAAATTTGTAATTTTTAAAATCCAAGATGGCACATCTTAAAAAATTGCCATATCTCGGCTGCGGTTAGAGCGATTTCGACGAAATTTGGCACAGTGATGCAGTTCGACATTCTTGACCGTTCCAACCGTTAAAAATTAACATTTTTAAAATCCAAAATGGCGATGGCCGCCATCTTGAAATTTCAAAAAATGCGATATCTCAGCACCGGTTCGGCCAATAGCCACAAAATTTGGCATGGTGACGCAGTGCGACACTCATGAAGCATCCGACCTTTAAAAATTTGTAACTTCAAAAATCCAAGATGGCGGCGGCCGTTCCGACTGCAAATAAATTTAGTAGAAAAACTGCAAAAATAAATGTTAAAAATATCGTTTTATAACAATGTGCAAGGCCCATAACTGACACATAAAAGAGCAAAAATTCTTTCTGTCACGTCAAGGACCATGGATATAATAAGAATTGTGAATTATATCCACGGCCCTTGACGTGCCAAAAAAGAAATTTTGCCGACTTATACATGTCAATTATGGGCCTTACAAGTTGTTATAAAATGACATTTTATATTTATAATATCATTCAGTATAACTACACGTATTATGCGAGAATGTACAATGAAAACTCGACAAAACAATAGTTCACCTTGGAGATAATCTTCCCAGTCAGCAAAAAGTACATTTTTCGGTTAGCTGTGTTACTGGTGAATGTTTCCTTTTCTCGGTTTTGGTTTAGTTTCTTCAGTACCATGCTAAGTAATTGGCTGGGAAGAAGGCCTCTGAGGTGACCTATTGACGTAATCGGAACACCACAAAAGCAAATATTCACCAGCTACACAAAGATCTAACTACAAAAATATGCTTCTCACTTACTTGCAACATTTTCTAGAATGAAAAACTAAAGACAAAAAACGATTATGTGGCAAACGTATGCTATTCCACTCTTAACTCAGTAAACAATTTCAAACGCCACGTCAAATTAACTACTGTATATTTCAATATTTTTACAGCTGTCATTTGTAATGATTAATTGATTAACTGACACCATTTTGAACAACTTGAAATATAACAATAACACCATATGATAGTTTTCTCCACATAGTGTCACGTGCATTAAATGACATAAGCTCCTTCAAATATCAAATAATATAAAAGCAACCACTTTCACAATCACAGCAGCAGTAGATAGAAGTGAAATTGAAGCTGCACTTCATAGATGACACAAACCTAACATAAATGTACGGCTCTACTTCAAATTACAAAGAAAATATAATACCGCTTTGGCATTATGCAAAACATCTGTATAAACAGTTTCTGTTAAGCTACGTACACTGTCACTATATATGTTATGTTGGTTTGGTGGGATTTAATGGCACTAGTGAACACAGCTTAGGTCATATTGTGCCTTTAAAGTTATAATTTACTGTGAAAATTATTTTAACAAAGGTAATTTTGAACGGAGCAGGTCAAAATGTGTTAAAAGGGACTTAATATAAAAATACCTACTAATTGTGTAGGTAGCTGGCGTAGTTTTTATCGTGGATAAAAACTGGTTGGTGAATTATGGTTTACTGTTTTTGATTTATATTTAACAGTTACGATTTATCGTATAAATATATTTCTTACATATTAAAGTCTATAATATTTTTCGGGATGAATGGTTGAAGGTAACTAATTTTGAAGTGAAATTAAACAATCAAGACTACTAGCCCCTACAACATTGCTTTCAATGTACAAATATCATAGTTCGAATATCTGATAACCATCTCCCTAATAAGAGTTTTGGGGACCCAGCTAACCTGTGATAAACACTGACAACAAGCGAGTTAATCCAAAAGCTAGAGTAGGTGTGAAAAGCGACTTCTGGCACTTGACCATGAAAAACAATCATCACACATTCAGTGACACTACTTCGTGAAAGTGTCTACAAACAACAAGCAAATGCAGCTTTGTTCTGTTTATGCACAATGATTACATATAAATTAATACAGCAACAGCACTGTACTCTATTTCTCAAAGACTGCATATTATGTTTATGTTAGTTAGTACAACAGCAATAATTGAAATGACTCGACGTTAAGCATGCAGGGTTGTTACCAATACTAAGATAAATTAGCCCAATATGGAATTGACTGTACTTCGCAAACGATGTTTGTGCCGAGTTCAAAATCACGTGACACAAAAACTAGGACAAATATAAAAAACCCGGCCCGATTAAATTTAGATATTGTGCCTTAGTTTAAGAATCTGTGGTCAGTTGCCAGCTTCCTTCGTAAATGGCGGAGGAGATAGCTTTTGAAAATGGCCGGATTTCCGAATTTGAAGGGCTCGTGACCTTGACCGTCAATCGGCTCATACTGCATACCGTCATGCATCACTCATCGACATCTGCCTACGAAGAAGCTTTTTGTGGATGGACGGACGTACGGATGGATGTACAGACAGATTCATGGACGGACATTTGAGACCGGCTTTATTAGGACGTCTTTGTCGAAGACTTGACATAAAAAGCAATATACTAGCAATATCAAAATTCTGTGAAAATAGTAGTGCAATATCAGTACCAATACTGTCTGAAAACTACCACAGTAGTTCGGTATTGAGATATTTGTTGTAATAATTTCACAAAAATGTTTTACTGATTACACATATATAAGCGAATTCTGCAATCATCATCAGGTTCAGGTCAGTCTAAAGCTACAGTATAAATGTCTCACAAAGGATGTTAAAGTTTCTGTCACCACTTAGCGAGATAAAGAAACAGCATCATTCTAAATGCTTGAAGTAAGCCAATTAAGTCATGGCAGAAATATATTATTGTGTGGGAATCTGTCGAGCAAAAAGCACTAATGTTTAAAAAACTGAGAAAACATTTCTGAAAAACAAACTACTCGAGTAAATTAACCAGAAAAATTCATTACTACTGGGTATTGCAAATGTATGGACCAAGTATTTCAAGTTTTCATGCAGTACATAAACATATTGCAATAATACCAACGCTGCAACATTAACAACCCTGCAAACATGAAATCTAACGCGTCTCCATAGCATCTCGAGACATCGTCAGTAAAATGATGTAAATCAACCACATAATGCTTAAGCACGCAAAAAACTGAGATGTATATATTCTGTTCAGGTGAAATTAATACAATCTTGTGCCATTACAGTGTCTTACACTGTGTGCTATACACATTCAGTAATTTGTGCATTCATTTACCACTTAACATGTAACATGCAAATAATGTGTCATGGGACTGAATCTTCCATAAATAGAATATGTTCAGTTGATATAACGGGTATAAGAGACAATAGAGTGACTGACAGTTGCTGAAATCAACTACTCAGATCTACGAAGTGTGATTCAACTGTCCACCAGTAAGTAAGTAAGGCTCGTGTGGTGACGAGTGATTACACGCGAGAACCGCAGCTCGTGCAGCGGCGGTCTCTCATCAGCAGACAGCAGATGAGTCCAATTGGGAAGCAGAAGATAGCCAGACATATGCCACAGCAAGTGAAATCCTCAGTAATGTTTCCAGCCTGCATAAAACACTGACTAGTTAATATGAAGCCAGTTTATTGTGTAACTAAGTCGACAAAATTACGACATGTGCAACTTTTATTATATTAACAAGAGCAACGGCATTAATTAGCCACTTATCCCAAGATTTCTGTTCCACAACAAGTGGAGAAAGAGGACAAACAGGAACTGACTAATCCAGGTTCACTTGTAAAATGGCTGTCAAAATGAAGATGGTGGTGGCAAATCTGCATGCTCCACTTTCATCACACATAAATCCACAACACTCCAATAACCTTGTTCCAGTTATTTACTGCTTACTGGATACAGACAGGGTGCAGTTTCATCAGTTTATGAAGGGAACTGACATAATAATAATGCTCCCTGGCAGAAAAATTTAAAAAATACAGTGCAAAGCATCTCTTCCTTGTGTCACAGGGTGCATAGACGCAGTAATTCTGCTGACTGTCAGGTGAAGCAACTGAGAACACCTTTTCTTCCATAAAAAAGAAAGACTCGGGATTTCAAACACCAAAAATATCAAAATTTGTGGATGAATAACAAAGTTAGATGCGATTACAATATTTCCATATCTGCAGAAAATTTTAATTTTTAATTTGCCAACATAGTGTAGCAACGTGTCTAAGGTGAGGTGCGAGGGTATGTCGTATGGGTTTTGTATCAAATTTCTTACACTTTCCAGCAGTGCAAAAATTTTGAAAATCGGTTAGGATTTGACAAAGTTACAGAAAGTTTAAAAGAGGGGACCTTTTTGGGACTCAGTGTATATTTGCTGTCTACTGTCCAATTCTATGTTCAAAGACTTTTTCCACCACTTTCATGGCATGCTCAAGCAATCTTATCCCTCTGTATGAACCCCACTTCATGAGGTCACCCATACCGTTGTAAATAGGCAATACCACATTTGACTTCCAGTGTTTTGGAATACATCTCTCCTTCATGATACTATTGCATAAATCAACCACTGAATTCCAATATCCCTGGTGGCTTGTATTTCTGCTACTAGACCTGTTAAATCTGGGGCTTTGTGCTTCTTCAACTTTGTCAGTGCAAATAAATAAATAACGTCAGGTATCATAATGCAACCCGTAGGTCTTTCTGTTACACCAGACAAAGCCTCATGAATTACTTTTACTTCATTCATTATGTTTTCTTCAATGTGTCTTTAATCTATTTTTGTCCACAACACACCCTACCTGATACATCTATGTCATCTATTATGCAAGTGGGACCTGCTATATCCCGCCTTTTCTTTACCATCTGTGGCAATTCAAAAGATCTTATTTTGATTTTTGATTTTCAAAATTGTTCAGATCAATACATGCTCCTTTTGCTTTTATGCGTATGTTATCCACCACTTCCGTCATATTTTACCTGACCATACCATATTTTGTCCTATGTGGATTGGTGGTCCAAGGACCCTACTAAGACTATGCCCATGTTTGCAGGGCAGCAACTGGAGACCTGCCAGCACATGACGAGTATGTGCAGACGAATTCATTATTTGCAAAGTGAATGGCATTATGTGGTTGTACTTTTGTACAAAGTACTTGATGTTTTTGATCATGCCATAGCTCAAGTATGTCCAAAAATGTACATATGTTTAAAAAAACTGAGAAAACATTTCTAAAAAACAAACTACTTCAGCAAATTAACCCGACTATTCTTCATAATCCGACCTAATACTAACAAATGTTTTGATGAAATCACAGCACACCACAGTATTACACAAAATGCAACAAAGAAACCAAACTACCCTGCAGACTGGACAATTTCCTGTTGCTACAGGCTGAGTGATGACAATTGTCTGCTGCTGAGCCTGCTGCTGTGGTGCTGCTGCCATGACTGGTTGCACCATCTGCGGAGGTGGATACTGCGCTGGTGGATATCCCGGTTGCGGTTGTTGCACATAACCTGCCTGCACACCTTTTGATGGGTCCACATAGCCAGCTGGTGGATATGGCTGGTAGCCACCAGCTGGATAATTTGGGTTGACTGGAGGATTTGCATGTTCTGTATATGGAGGTGGAGCAGTTGCCATTGTGCACTACAAAGAAACACACACTTCACAATTAATCCATCAACTACTGTTGTTACACACACACTGCAAACAGACATGAACAATTAAATTTTGCCTGATAACAATTAAATTGGCATTCCGATATGCGACTGCTTAGAACAAAGAACAAAAAACTTAGGTATTAGAGAGTTGTTAAAAATACTCTGTCTGGAAAAGGTTCCATTATATTTTTGCTTATAAGTTTGAAATGCTGACCAATTATAAAAATTGTTTCACCATCAGACCATAGCAATAAATTTCTAGCAAAATGATAATTATATGTTGCATCACACCTCAACACTGTCGCAACATTACCTTGTGAAATATTAATGTCAGAAAACCAGCAACACAACCAGCAACATGGTGAAATGTGCATTGTGATTGTGATTTACGAAAAATCACAAAGTTTTTGATCATGACATAATTCAAGTATGTCCAAAACTACGTGTGTTTTAAAAACTGAGAAAATATTTCTAAAAAACAAATTATGCAAGTTAATTAAGCATTTAAGCTATTGCAACAAAATTCTGCAAGATAACGCATAGCCCACCCTGAAACAGCCAACAGTGGAAAATTTGAATTTTTCAAATGCTTCTATGGCAGAAAGCCATTACAGTTACCGTTAAACATTTGTATAGATACGAATCCGATTGAATTAAATGTGATTCTACAGACGCACGTGTTCCTCTCGGCCCTATCTCTAATAACTGTAACGTACAAATTAGATTTGTCTAAAGTATAATTCCGTTTTTTTAAATTTTGCTGAAAAACTCATTTAACTAGATTTTTTGTTGTTTGTTATAGAGTTGTTACGAACATCCATTAATTGTGAGTGACCGGTTGACCCTTACAGTCAGTCGTCTGCTTAGAAATCAGAGATCAGCACCATGTACGGTCCTTAGGGAGTGGCAACCAATGTGGGGTGGAGAGGAGGAGGGTGGGCAATGGCACTCAGGGCAACGTGCATCTCCGTCAGGCGACATCTTTGCAGTCCAGCAAGTACAGGCTATGACAATACATGCTGCACTGAAACATTCTCTCCACTCATCACGCATTGTACAGCCGCACTGTACAGCCACGTATGCGGTAACTAATGACCCACTCACCGTGCATTCTGGGAAAAGGTCTAAAGGCTGTTGGCAGGAGACAGCACGACTGACTAGAGACAAAACAACTTTCCCGGCAGATGACCTTGTTTATACAATCAAAGTTTTGGGTACGGCTGCAAGACCTGCTCCCTGACTGACAGATCTAACTTGTACTAGTCAACTTGCAAGTTTGCTCGATGGCAATTAAGCATGCATAAATGCGGCCAAGTATGCATGCTTCAAAGGACGAAGCATAGCTTTGAAATGCACTTGGCTGAGTAGACAACACACGTGGTTGTTCAGCTTCATTTTTTTATCTAACGCTGCTGACAACGGTCGGTTCCTACACAATATAGCACAGTTCAGTGCTTTCTGCTGCCTTTGTAGAATACGTATGTGGCCACTGTTGTGTCGCTTAATTGCCTGTGAGCAAACGTGTAAGCGAAAGACCGGCCATTCACGGTTGCCAGCTTGCTATGCCTATTTTAGGGGGAGTTGAAATTGCCCATTTGCCCCCAAAAATGCTCAAAATCATCTCGTCAGTATCGTTCAAGCTGTATCAAATTACAAAGCTTCGTGCAGAGAACAACGTAAAACAAAACATTAAAGACACATTCGACAGGAAGTAAGTTGATGCGAATTTTTTCACTGATGCCGCATCAGTGAAAAAATTTGCATCAACTTACTTCCTGTTTGCGCGTAACGTATTTTGCTTTCGGTAATTAGCAACACCCTGCAAGGGGCCCCATTCCGCTGGGTATGCCCAGGGCCGCGGGCCAGGTAGAGAAATGGTTTAGTTTTCCGCCGAAAATGTAAAACATCTTCGATCAATTTCTACTGTTGAATTCCACATTCTGCATTTTACCGACATTGTTACCACTGGCAGATGACATTTCCACTTTGGTTACAAGGGGTCACACTTTTAAACTAAACAAAGAGACTGCAGGACATCTGTGCGACAGAACTTCTTCAGCTACAGGATAGTTAACTTCTGGAACTCTCTACCTGATCCCGTTGTGTCTGCACCATCAGTTAACTGTTTCAAACACTGATTGGATGAACACTGCATCAACCTGAAGTTTTCCACTATGTGAATTGGTGTTCAAGATCAGTCGACAGGCCAGTGGCCTACAAATGACTAAGATAATGATGGTTATCGCCTGTGGTAAATACCGAAAGCTACCGAAAACAAAGTGGTAAATACCGAAAGCTAATTGGTAAATGTTGAAATCAGAAGATAGTAGGCCTAATGGCCAAAATATTATAATCACAGCCCAGTCGCTGCATTATCATGATTCATTCATGCACTCGGAAACTGTCAATTCCTAACGGCGTTAAAGAGAATGTGTTCTTCCTTGTGAACAATGCCGTTAATGAACACCACCGTGCATTGACAAAGTGAATCGAATTCCGGGACGATTGTGATGCATGGTGCTCCGACAGCTCTGGAACTCCACCAAGTTCCAACACTCTACGTTAAAGACGCGCACGGCCAGCTATGGTACGTTCGACGTGTGCAAGGTGTCTACGGCCAGCGGGTGAAAGGCACATTCGTGCCCGTGTCGCCTCAGCCCAACTCCTCGACCGTGTTGACCATTTTCCGGATATACAATTCGCCGAGCCGAGCCAAATGCTACCGCTGACGAGTGTCATGGCTCAGCAGCAGCATGCCCAATGAGACAAGTCCTTTGGCTCTGGTAGAATAGATCATTACATTCACAGACGACACAGGTCAACACAAAACATCTGAGCTACAAATCTAGTTACTTTGTTCAATTCTGTAAGTTACAAGCCCTGCCTTCCATGCTAGACATAGTCCGTTAAGGGTGCTGTGGGACTATGGGTATCTACAAATTAGGTTGTTAAGGTTGCTGTGGATCTCCACAAATTAGCAAAGCTATAAACGTCGGCTGCCCCAGTTATAATAGTCTGTCTATACAGTGGTATCTCCAAAGTTGTCCTAAATAATCGACTGAGCTTAGGTGTCGTTAGATTTCAGCATTTACGATTCCCCGACATTATATACACAACCCTGTGTAAAATGCAACAGATTTATTATATACACAACGTTGTGCAAATGCAACTTATATCTTATATACACAACGTCGGCAGATGGCGACACTCGACGCACCAAAAGTGTTACTGCTAACAAATAAAACTAAACTGACCCTAACCGTAGCACTAACCCTAACCGACACAGTAACAGTGATATTTTTTACGCGGATTTTGTCGACACCAATGAAAAGGTTGTATCGCAATAATAAAAGAAATTTTTGCGGAAGCGCGGTAGCAGGGTTTGTGGGTGGGCCCGTTTTTTTCCGTTTTCTGACTTTTTACCCGTTTGCTGACAAGAATTCGATAGTAAGTTCATACTTTATCGTTGAAAAGAGGGTTTTTTGTGGGAATATATAAGAAAAAGGGGCTAGGTCTTTTGTGGGCATAACAGAAAGACGAAATTTTAGAGTTACGAATTTTTAGTAAAAAGTGTTGTGTATATAAGATATTAGTTGCATTTGCACAATGTTGTGTATATAATAAATCTGTTGGATTGTACACAAGGGTGTGTATATAATGTTATTCTTTACGATTAGCTTTCGGTATTTACCACGGGCCATTACCATAATGATGTTAGTGCGCACTGCAAACAACGCTGTGTTTCAGCACGACCCTCGTATAGTATAATGTATTAGTAGTGACATTAATAACGAGAAGCTACTCGAATTGATGAAAACAGCAAACGGATTTTGTCAACATAAAACCTTGCTATTGATGGGCGATTTCAATTACCCTGAGATAAGTTACAAAGACAACACAGCTAAGGGTATCAAGTCGCCAGCAAGTCGTTTCCTAAGGACAACTCAGGATTTGTTCCTCACGCAGTACATAAGTGAACCAACCAGAATGAGAGAAGGAGCTGAACCTTCCACCTTGGACTACATATTTATACATGAAGACAACCTGATACGAGAGTTGCAGTTTGAATCTCCATTGGGCAAGAGCGATCACGTAGTCATAACTTGGCAGACAGTTATCGAAGTTACAACTACGGAGTCTAAAGTACAGAAAAGGAATTTCTGGAAAGGAAACTATACACAAATCAATAAAGCACTCAGTGATATAGACTGGAAATCCAAGTTCAGTGGCAAGTCAGTGGAAGAGAAATGGAACTTCTTTATGTCCACTTTAGAAGAGTTAATAGAGACACACATGTTCCATTGAAGAAGGCTCACAAAAAAGGAAAAGTGTACGTCTCCGCAAGGAAACCAAGCGGTTAATCAGACAGCGCAACGCAGCCTGGAATGATTATAGGAATAATACATGCAAGAGTAAAATAGTGTACACCAGGCTTTGTAA
>Ga0209363_1001095_pt1 | contig 12347 bp, 10 predicted proteins | sample WorMetexBAHAMAS3_FD_187385 | JGI IMG/M metagenome (GOLD analysis project Ga0209363, IMG submission 187385) | Marine gutless worms symbiont microbial communities from Max Planck institute for Marine Microbiology, Germany - Inanidrilus exumae... | ecosystem: Host-associated > Annelida > Digestive... | reverse complement strand
TAAAATTAAAGATAAAACTACTTTAAAGTTGAAACAAACTTGAAAGAAACTAAATAATATGTAACCATAGAAAATGAATTTTGAAAAACTTATTAATGAAAAGATATGCACCAACTGAAAAATATGTTGCAATCAACACAGTTTAAATTGACAGTGATATGGTGATGTTAGTAAAATGCATCTAATGAGTAACTTGCTGCAGTGTCATTTTATGTGTTATCTTATAGCGCCGATTTCCAGATTTCTCATACATCAACAAAAATGGACCACTTACTGATTTCTTGGATTGCATCATTATTAGGTATTTTTACATTGCTTTTTTTATTTTGCAATTTGCATGTACATAGTGAGTTTGTAGTCTTCTACAATGCCATCATGTATGATGTTGCTGTACTTTTTTGACTCAGTTGCTATTACCAACCAGTAATTGAAAGAGTACTTTTGTGTCATGAGAAGCAGTGCTTATACACGGTGATTTTACCTTCAGAGGGCTACTCGGCATAATTTCATGATATTTTGTTGCAACATATGTACATCTGATGTGATACAGAAAGTCACAGTCTGTACTTGAAGTATCCAGCCACGGCTTTGACGTGAGTCTGAATGTGAATACATCGCCTGTCAGGCTGTAAAGTTTTGCAGTTTTACTAGATCATAAGCTAGGAATTTTCTCATACCAAACATCAAAAGGATATCTTTCGGGGTTCCACCTTATCTATGTAGATGCATCCCTAATATGTTTCCTTAATAGTTGAGAAAACTCTACAGACGAGTCCCTTAGTATTTCAATAATATCATGAACGACAAATATAAATTTAGAAATATAGTGATTTATAATCTTCTGATATCTACAGTTAAATGTCCAAATAACATTTAATTCCAAGGTTTCACTCTCATTCAACAAATTTAATTATTACTCTTTCAACACACGAATTAAAAGATAATTCCCCAAACTAAAATTGAAAAGCTGCAAAAGCATGCCACTGCGGTGCAAACTCAACTCACGACGAACTTCAACTGAGTTGATGGTATTCCACCGATCCAGTTCACTGGAACACACATCAAAGTTAACATCGATCAAAAGTCTTCTCAAAGATGACACGACACAGTGGAACACTCGTTTAGGAAAGTCGGTTTAGAACTTGGATGCTGTAGCGTCGCTGATAATGGTTGACTTTGCCTATCCTGTTGAGGTTGTTTAGTTTGTCATTAGATCAACTGTGGGACTAGTGAAAAGATTGCGGACGTTTTTCTGTTCTCTATTAGCATACTATATATAGCAAATATCTTGCTATAAAATCATCATGGTGATGATCCACTACTCTTCACTGTCAAATCTTTTTTGAATCTGCATTGTGTTTGCCATTACACACTTGATCATCATGGCAACCTCTGCGGAAGAGCAATTGAACTAAAACAACCTTACAGTCTGGGGTGTTACATGGAAGGGGCATGGAGAAGTTGCAGTTTTGCATAAACGTGTGGCTGTATCTCATAAACCGTGCAGTATAGAGACAAAGTTACTGAGGACCACTAATAGGATGTCATATCCACCACATGCAGTGATAGCATGAGTTCTCCAGTGCTTTGACATCGTTGGTTTGGTAACAGGAAAGACATGGGGCATGTAAGAACAATCCGTGCCATGTATCCGCAGATGTTCTCTCCGGGAACAACTGGGGGAAGACAACAGAAGAAGAACTGTCTAAACAAGGCTTACCTGGAACATGTGGTACTGGCTAACCAAGGCTTACCTGAATTACAGCCATTGAAATGGAGGAAGGTAGGTAGTGAGTAGTGAATGACCCACAATCCCATCGTCAAAGACAGCCTATTGAAAGCAATGCAGTTTTCTGCCACCGTTACTTTGCTGTACTGTTCTTCTGTGGCGGTCGTTGGTGCTATAGTTGATGACCTTGAATGACCTTGAACCACTGTAGTCCTTTATTTGTAAAATAAAGACGTGGCTATCTCTCGTATACCATATAGGTGCAAGATGGAGACTATAACTGCAGACTACAAACCGGAAGTCATTCTCAGTATTAGTATTTCCAGTGACCTCATGTGACCACTCATCAAAATTTTAAGGAGTTGCTATGCAACAGGCTGATCTGCCTATCTCAGCATATGTCCAGCATATCATAGCAGTGAGAGAATGTGAATCCATTGGCGACTGGTAAATTGCATTGTTTATATTTATTACAGTGGCTCTGCTATCTTGCCATGCCGCTGACGTACAGTTTGCACTAACAAAGTTTTGTGTTGGTATCAGTTTTTGTCACTAACGTATGTACAGTCAGTTTGACACAGTCGGTAGGGACCAATGTAATTCGTGATTTACGGCTGTGACATTTGCCATGATTATGGCTGTCTTGCATGAAAAATGCATGTTTATTTGAAAATCCGTGTAACCCATGACTTAACATGAATTTCAGTGCAGTTAGTTTCATGTATGAAAGTCTTCAAGCCTTTATCAGTGTGTTTCTATATATGCAGACTTTATGAAAAACTAAAAAAATTGAGAATGCATGAGGAGGCATGACTTCTGACTTCGTACATTCATTGACAACTGATGAAAATTTTGCCATGTAGTAGAACTAGAAAACATTTTTATTAGTTAACGGTTGTATAAGCACCCTGAAATGAGGGCTGGTCGGACCATCAAATTTCTGTGAATTTTTTAAACTCCGTCGAAGAATTTTCCAAGAAATTGGGCATATTTTCAAAAACCTGCCGTGAAATAGCACATTTTACCCCCTATGAATTAGGTTGGTCGCTAACAGCCAAGTGTCGGTGTGCTGGATGAACAGTTGTGTTGTGTTGCTTTATAGTCACTTTCATCTGGACCACTGTGGAGCACTGCCGTACATGTCAGAGATGGTTGGATATGAAGGGAAGATTTTCATGACACATCCAACAAAAGCTATTTGCCCCATCATGCTGGTTAGCTGCTTATTCATCGCAGTAAATTTTACTTTTGGCTGTACATGTGTAAATGCAAAATGGCAAACACTGTTGAAGGTTTTGTCGACTACAAAGAGATGTCATTGAACAGTAAATTACTGTCAAAGTAATGGTTTGTTCTTTGGCAGACCAATTTTAATCTGGAGTAATTTGGGAACAGAAGACTTAGTACTAGTAAGAGTGTTAATGGTTTACTGTATTTTTAAAATATCTTGCCACCTTGGGGAGTTCAACCTCAGCTAGGCCTGTTGCCATTCCTGGTGCTGAAGCCGGATTAGAATCTAGGCCATTGAACCCCGTAGGGCTGGAGATGTCTGTATTTGTTGATGTTGTATGACAATCTTAATTGCTACAAGGAAATTTTCTCTAATTAGCTGGTGTGACTGTATATTGTAAGGTAGGGCAGGTTTGTGCAATGGATGTGAATGAAATTTACAGATATTTTAAAGAGATCATGTAAGGTACTTCTTGTCTCCTATGTGACAGTGTGTGGCTTAGTCTTCAAGTAGGCCAGTCTGTCGTCACTGAGAGTGCTTAGCCTGCCACGTCTGTCAGTTTTGCCTGCCCATGCAACCCAGCTGGTGACATGAACACTGTAGCACCCAGGTACTGCATTGTAGTCTGCTGAGCTCACACCACAACACGGCAGCATGTGTCCTACATGCATGTCACCCGACAGTGTAATCCTCTGCTTGATTTTAACAGAAACCCAGCCTTGGCGATATTTAATGTCACTGTTTCCACTGCTGCAATCAGCAACAGTTTAAAAGAGGACGTCATCAAACCGTTAGTAAATCACGCTTGAAGCAAAATCTGCATGTGCACACTAGCAGTCGAACCCGAGTGCATGTAAATTACTTTTAAAACTAGAAAACATAGGCAGTTGTATGGACATGCAGACTCACGCTGGCAGCAGCAGCATACGGTCATAGCAGCACTCGTCACTAGCAACCGTGTAACCGTGATGGTATTCGTAACCATGTGACCTAGACCTTTTGACCTCTGGACCTCTGGGTCAATGCATGCCGAGCGACTACTGTAGAGTATACGTGTACCAAGTTTGGTGTTGATAGCTCAAGCCGTTTTCCTTTTAGAGCGTGGACAAACAGACAGACAGACGCGACTGAACGCCCTACCCATGCCGATGGCTGTACAGCCGGCATGGGTAATAATGCATCTCACGGTAGCCTGTTTGGGTCAAGCAGTCACCGTTTCTCTGTGGATCAGTTATTAGTGTAATATATCTGTACAGATTATCTGTGAAAAGTGACAGGTTTTTGGGCTGCATTGCATCAATAGCTAGATGCAGCCTATTGCTGCAGATGGAGTAGCATGGTCTGTCTACATGTCTGTCTGCCTGTTGGCCATGTTCGTGATCCCTGGCTGAACTGATGAGATGTGGTTCGGGGGGATAAATCACGTGTGCCCAAGTTCCATCTACTAGATGGGGTTGAGATCCCCTTACGGGACGTGGCAGTTTTGGGGGATTGTCTGGCCCATTGAAGAGCATTGGGGTCTTTGCTATGGTATATGCAAGAAAAGGGATAATTCAGTCGTCAATAACGGCATGCAGCTGAAGGATCATTCTAGCCGCAGTAACTGTACAGCAATAGGGATCATTTCCGTCATCAGTAATGGCATGCAGTGAAAGGGATCATTTCTGTCCTCAATAATGGCACAGCATGTGATGCAGACTTTTGTCAAAATTCTTTGTCCACTTGTTACTTGTTTAGGACCCACACTGACTGACATCTGTAGTTTGATCAATCATTTGGACCTTCTGAAATGATGTACATTGCTACATTTAGCTTCAGTATGACCGTAGTGTTTTCCACCATCTTTTTATTAGGATGATACTGTTTTCTGTGGCAGGAAGATTATCGCAAGATAACTGTTGATCGGAAAGGAGAGCAGAATTTCTTCACATCAGAGATGATAAAAGCTTGCATGAAAAAAGTGGTTGCTGTCAATCTGCATCAAACTGTTCAGGTATAATTGACAGTTTTGTTACCTTTGTCTCAACAGTGCATATTGTTGTTATTATTTCTGAATGGCTAAGTAACTAGAAAACAGGCAGTTGTATCGACCTGCAGACCTACGCCGGCAATGGCCGCAGGTAGCACAGCGGCGTATAGGTGTACAGGCATGGGCAACCATGTGACCGTGACAGTTTTCGTAACCGTGTGACCTCGACCTTTTGACCTCAAGGTCAATGCATGCCGAGCAACTACTATCGAGTATATGTGTACCAAGTTTGGTGTTGATAGCTCAAGCCATTTTCCTTTTCGCTCGCGGACAAACAGACAGACGCGAATGAATGCCCTACCGATGCTGGCAGCTATGCTGTATGGGTAGCAACTAAGGGTGAAGTTTAGTCAGTGATCTAAAAGTTGTCATTATTGATACTGTTAGTACTTGCCATCGTATCGTCTGTATTAGACAATCTTCATACAAAGTTGAATACAGTGAAATTGCTAAAACATGTTTCTGAACTGGTCTCAAGATGTGGGTTTTGAGCATGGCGTTTGTACTCGTAATAGGCACCACTGAAAACTTCACTGAAGAGGTGCTGCAGAATTACACACTAGCAGTTGAACTTGAATGTATGTAAATTATTAAATTATTTTAAATTACTGTTAAAACTAGAAAACATAGGCAGTTGTATCGACATGCAGACTCATGCTGGCAGCAGCAGCACGCGGTTGTAGCAGCACACGTCACTAGCAACTGTGTGACTGTGATGGTTTTCGTAACCGAGTGACTGTTTACTAAGGCCCACAGTTTTCCGCGGGTTGTGGAATTTCGAGCCGAGCTGCAGAATTTTCCCGTTTCCACAGAATTTTGCGGAATTTGATAAAACACTGGTGATTAATTTGATCGCTAATGAGATGACGTAGTACAGTGTAAATAAATTTAGTAAAATGACCTCCTTTCACACCGATTGTGGTCGTACGCATTCGTTTCTGCTTTTATGTCGGAAGGCCTACAGTATGAGTATGATATATGCCATCCTGTGATGTAACCAATCACTTTCATCACATTTTTTCAAAAATGCAATTGATTATATTCTCATGTACATACAATGAAACTTAGCACAATGTCAGTATTTACTAATTGAACAGCAGACAGTTCAGTTTACTCATAAATGGAAGGAAAGGCCACGGTTAATTCGTGGAATTTTGATGATTTTCACATGGCGAGCTGTGGAAATTGGCTAAATTTTCTGTGGAAAACTGTGGGCCATGCTGATTGTCATTAAGGTTGCAAATCTTTCGTGACCAAAAGTGGATAAAATTGTGGTCACTTTTCGGCAGAAAATGCAAAATTTGCAGTTGCAGTCATAGCAATACAAACTCACATCAAATACAGATTTCAGGAGTGAAAATAAAATGCTGTTTTTCTTTCAGTAACAAACAACATTGACTGGATAGAAATTAAACGACTAGTGAGTTAATCACTATAGTATAGTCATTTACATCAAATCGGTCAGTGATTCAGCACGAGTTGCTATGTTACGCTATGTCTTATTTCGTTAGTAACACATTGAAACTCTATAAGTGCACGTTTTTGTGACATTAACAGATAAAATGAGTCACATTTGTGTCAAAACAGAAGAATTTGCGATAATGGCGCAAATTCGTCCGCAAAAAATTTACAGCCTTCATTATCATTACTTGATTAACAACAAGAATACCAGGCAGCCAAAACCAACAAATTTAACAGAGGATGATTAGCACGATTTGTCACATTCTAGTGCTTTTATCCTATGTCTGTCCTGTGTGTCCATGCCACGTGTAGGTCGATTCAGAGCTAGAGATCAAGGCATATTATGCTGGTCATGTTCTTGGTGCTGCAATGTTCCTCATTAGAGTCGGTTCGCAGTCTGTTGTTTATACGGTACGTTTGCTTGTTTTTAATCGGATGTAACAGTCACGCTGGTGTTCCAACTATAATCACATTGCTGCTTAACGATTCTATGCTGTGAGCTTTTACATGCCAACTGTAGGGGATTATCTTATACTATGGGTTGTGTGTCTGTGACTGATATATTATGGCTAAATGCTTAAATTTAGATTGAGCTGGTTTTTTTGTACGAGGGTTACCATTGAGGACAGCTGTTTTGTATTAGACGGGGATTCGGATCTGCTCACAGAAAAAGAGACCTCCCCCATAGAATTTGGTTTAGAAAAATGGATTTAAGAATAATTGTTGGATGTTAAGTGCATAATTTACTTATTTCCAGTTTCAATAGCAGTTTGCTTTAACTGCACTTGAGGTTTCATGTTGATGCTAGTAATTGCTACACCATAGTTGGCCATCCTAGCATTTGCTGAGTTGTTTAAAATTTTAAATTCTTGTTGATGTAGGGTGACTACAATATGACGGCAGATCGCCACCTCGGCTCAGCGTGGATCGACAAATGCCGGCCCGATCTTCTGATATCAGAGTCAACGTATGCCACTACAATTCGTGATTCAAAGCGTTGCCGTGAGAGGGATCTTCTGAAGAAGGTCCATGACACAGTCGACAAAGGAGGCAAGGTTCAAAACCCTGTTTGGTATTTTGCATGTAAATACATCCAGATGATGATGATGATGATGATAGCAACAGTAATTTGGATAGGCCATAACAAGGGCATGGACCTTAAAACAGACTGTGATGCACAATAAGTACGACTGATGTTGACCATCTTGATGATTGTTAAAGAGAAATTGCCAGGAGAGCAGCCTTGTAGAATTACACTGAATATTTTAACAGACTTGAAGAGACAGACCCTACAGATGGTCATGTGGGAGGGGGTAAGCAAGCACCGCTCGAGCTTGCGTTACCGTGGGTCGTAGGCATGATCTTGGTCGGGAAATTCGGAACTAGTGGCCAGCAACTGTAATGGATCGAGCACTGTAGGCACGAGGGTGGAGCGCTAGTATTTCATATAATTACACAGCATATCTCATTAGCTTGTGTAAAAGATCGCTGAATTACTTTGGGCATTAAATGTTCATAGCATTGTCTTTTATTAATAATGTCTGAACCAAAATTTATTGATGTTTACTGATGTGCTGTGCTTACACATACTGTGTTAGGTTTTGATTCCAGTGTTTGCGCTTGGCCGTGCCCAAGAGCTCTGTATTCTGTTGGAAACTTACTGGGATCGTATGAACCTCAAGGTTCCAATATATTTTTCTGCTGGTCTCACAGAGAAGGTATGAGTTTGAAAAACCGTGTGCTACTGTCTGTTGTCGTGGTAGTGTTTTGTAATTTGGATGCTGCTTTTCTGCTTTAACTTTCTGTTAAATGTTTTGTTTCATGGCGGAAGAGTTTGTGCATCATCGTGAGGTGAGAATGCTGCTGTGAAAAGTAATGTTATCTAACATTGTCTTTTCAGGCAACTAACTATTATAAACTGTTCATCACGTGGACAAATCAGAAGATCAAAAACACGTTTGTTCAGCGCAATATGTTTGAATTCCAGCACATCAAGGTTTGTTTACTAACCTTATGTTGATTTCTACATTATTATGGTATTTGCCGTTCATGATTCTATATGGATAATAACCCACACTGGCAGGGCAGTCACATGGGTAGGATGTTCAGTGGCATTTATGTGTTGGTCTGTACATTTGTATGTTTGTCTGTTTTTTCCACATGATGTCTCAAAAACTAATGCAGCTAGGATCACCATGGTTTGCTATGAGTCCTGAAAACTCATTATTTTGGGCCAAAATGTCAAGGTTTTCGTTCGTCCGTTCGTTCGTTCTTTGCGGGCAGATGTCCAGCCTACTCTGGACCCCATATGGCGGTCGTTCAGTGCGTTTTCCCAGGGAGAGGAAGGGAATTGGTAGGTGTGTGAGATGTGTGTTTGCAACGTGCCGGGAAGGCGGGTTAATATTAGTGAGCAGCTTGTCGTGTATTTCTATTGCAACCCCTTCTAGGCGTGGCCTACTGTCTGGCTTAGCCCTGACTGGCGCTGTGTATTACGCCAGTGAGCGGCCAGCCAAGTCTATTTACTTCGACTCACGCCGAGTTGAACCCCGGCCACTGAGTGCATCACGCTCTACTGCACATGACGGCTGAGTGCGTTAATCACTCGGCTACAAGGGCAGGTCAAAGGTCAAGGTCACAAGACACAAAAAACTTTGCCAATGTGGGTCATGGTGCTGTTGTGAATGCTGGTTTCTTCTAGTTAAATTTGTGCCAACAGCTGATGTGTAGCCAGCTTTGTCCGCTTGCCTATGAAACAGAAGTTGATGAGGTCAAAAGTAGTGAAAGGACATGTTAATGTTGTGCAGTCTCCATTTGAAGGCTTGGGTGTCACACCTGCAAGGTGAGACGTTTTATGGAGTATTGAAGCGGTTTTTCGTCATTCCTGGCACCACCAATAACTGAATGTAAGTCTCAGCCAGAATCAAACCCAGGTCACGTGGATGAGTATCAGATGAGTATATATCCTTAACAACTGGTTCTTGACTGCTGCATAAAAAGATAACAGAAGAATAAATAAGAGATTTTTGTTTGTTGTTTGTACCATTGTAGTTGATTGCCTGTTAAGACTCGTCTGTGAAATCTGTGTCAGATGTGTGGAACATTAGACCTGCAGTCTCACTCGCTCATAATGTTTTTGTTGTAGAATGTTGCTGCTGTAATGTATAGCATATTTTGCCGTATCGCAATTGCCTCACTGATTTATTGCAGCTAACTGGATATCGTTTTCAACACAAAGATTTGCATATTAATCGTGTTATTATTATATCCTGCGTGTAAAATGTTTTGGTTATAAAATTGTGCGTAAAAATGCAAAACGTTGCTTTGTTTGTCGTCAGCCACTCGACCGGTCATACATTGACAATCCAGGTCCGATGGTTGTGTTTGCAACACCCGGCATGCTTCACAGTGGATTATCACTGCAGATCTTCAAGAAGTGGTGTGTCAGTGAAAATAACATGGTATACTGTGCTCTGATACTGTATTACCTGCATCGGCAGATTACTGGACTTAGATTAAACTTGTGTTGAAAGTGTAGTCCATGTTAGTTACATGCAACTGAATGTGCCGGTTGTTTCTTCTACAAGCGAGCAGTGTGCAGTGGATTGTGAAACATTGAGTTGCCTGTCAGATATTGATTGGTCTGCCAGCTGCATGTCCATTACTTTAATGACTCCTTCTTATACAGTCGCATGTAGATGACATAGGTGGTGCAGTGGCTCAACGGGTAGAGCGTTGGACTTGCGATCAACAGGTCGTGGGTTCAATTCCTATACTCGGGGCAAAAGCTGCGTAACAACCTTGGGCAAGTTGTTCACACCTATGTGCCTCTGTCACCAAGCAGTTAAAGTCGGTACTGGCGTAGGGGCGGTGATGCTATGCAGCTGGGAAGGTAACCATAGGCCTGGCGGAAAGTGATGGCAGCCTACCACCGGGTCGATGACTTATAATCACCTGTACACCGGAATGAGCTCCGGGCTCAACGCTCGGCAACGTTTATGGGAAGCCTTTACCTTTTCAGATGACATGGCTGCTGCTAGCCATGTACAGGCTCTGGACTGTAATGTGCCCTAATTCATTTGTTGATTCTGGTGCTATATAAATTGTTTGCTCACTTAACTTCCTTACTTACTTTCTTGCTTACTTGTATACTTCCTCAATTATCTACTTTTTGAGGATAGGTTTGTTCCATTTCCAGGCTGGATGTCGTAAGAGCTGTCCAAACCTGGTTTTAGTTTTTTTGTGCTTATTTTTGTTATAGTATATTTTGTTACAGATGCATATTTGCTTTTGTTGTGTTTACATTAGTGTTTCAGTACTAAGCAAAGAGATTGGCTGGAAATGACGTCTCTGAAATGACCTATTTTGTGTCAGTTGGGATGTAAAACCTTAACTCAGTTATTTAATCAGTCCAGAAACATTGAAAATTAGCAAATAACAATTTTTAATGCTGTTGTTTGGACAATGAAGCATGTAAAAAGCCTGTTCGACTTATCTGCAAAGGTTCTCTTCCATACACTTGAAGGAAGATAACAGGGAAACCGGCAGAATATGGAGCATTGAAATGCAAGTGGTGTTGTACACGAAATATAAATTGTTACTGAAAAAACAAGTGAATAAACAGAAATATTCTTGGCATGTACAAAGACTGTAATGTTTTTTTTTGTTGCTCAGTAATTCATATTTGTTGCAGGTGATAATGCCAGGTTATTGTGTAGCTGGAACTGTGGGTCATAAAATTCTCAGTGGACAAAGGAAAATTGAGCTCGAAAATCGGCAGATGGTAAACAACTGTTTTTGAAACTTTTTTGCCAACACTGGATGTGTGAGACAAAAATTGCCATTTTTGAGTAATGATGAAAACTGTGTTTATAATACAATGTTTTAAGTGTTACTTAGTATTGTTATTAAAAATGTACTTATTTAAGTGACAGTGTCATGCAGAACGCTGCAGGGGCACTTTACACAGTCAATAAGGTACCGGCATATAACATAGGAGGAAACAGTGAATTGGCGACTAGTGGTCCGGAAAACCCGAGTGAAAAAGAAATGTTTTCAGTTCTCGTCAGAAGGTGGTGAGTGATGATACAGCCCGTACGGCTGATGGCAGACCGTTCCATGCCCGTGGAGCAGCGACAGAGAGAGAGAGAGAGAGAAAATATAGTATAGTCTAAAATATAGTGTAGTTAAAAAATAAAAATATAGTGCATAGTATAGTCACTTAGTATTGTAGTAATCTGTATCCTGATCTTTTCTTGTGCTAATTGCTTACTTGCTGTGTGGTTTCAGTAGATCTTTGTATTGTATGTAATGACAGTATTTTATGTGACTTATAGATTGAAGTGAAGATGAGCATACAGTACCTGTCATTTAGTGCACACGCTGATGCAAAGGGCATCATGCAGTTAATTCGTCACTGTGAACCAAAAAACATACTTCTTGTTCATGGTGAAGCTGCAAAGATGGAATTTCTCAGAAAGAAAATCGAGCAAGAATTTGGTACAGTTATGTTCTTTGTCATTTAGCAACGGGATTTTACTGGGTGATGTGATCCATGTTTTCCTCAAAATAAATATTAATATGCTTTAAACATAATATAAAATCGTGACTATAGTGATGTGTTTAGGAAATGCAGTGTGTGTTGTATGTGGTTGTAAGGATGTTGTTTTGCACCCATTGTCTGCTTCTTAGTGGTAATGATGCTGTCATCACACACTCGCATGGTAGTGCGAGAGTGTTGTAAGGACGACGATCAATGTCAATGGGAAAGGCCAAAATTTGACCCCCCGCCACCGCTAAACCCCTAAACCGATCGTCACCAAAATTTACCTACGTGATTACGTCGTGGATATCTACCATCCTGCAAAATTTCATCCAGATCGGATAAGGGGTTTCGTTTC
>Ga0209363_1001094_pt1 | contig 12347 bp, 8 predicted proteins | sample WorMetexBAHAMAS3_FD_187385 | JGI IMG/M metagenome (GOLD analysis project Ga0209363, IMG submission 187385) | Marine gutless worms symbiont microbial communities from Max Planck institute for Marine Microbiology, Germany - Inanidrilus exumae... | ecosystem: Host-associated > Annelida > Digestive... | reverse complement strand
TCGGAATTGAAAAAGTAAATTACGACGCCGTCGAAACGTCGTCGAAAAATCTCAAAGTGAGTCGAAAACGTTCGACGCGATCGACGTCGGACTGTACAGATGGTGCAACCGTCGATTTGCACATGGAAAAGGCAGTGTATACAACACTCTTGCACTGCTATTTTGTACAGCCATCCACATTCTTGCACTGCAAGATAATTGTGCTGCACTGCACTGGAAAAGGCAGCGTATACAGCATGGGCACCCATGCCCGTTCTTCCTGTTCGTTGCGGTACAGCCATCTTACCTTTCCTTTGCATTTTTTTGTGACATGACCAGCACGCTAGCCTACAGGCAGTGCAGGCTGCTGGTGTTGCCTGTATTCATTGCTCAGCAGCACTACTGTACGAGCTTGCCCATAGTTTATACACTTTCCACAGAAAAATACTAAACTAAGTATTAGTTAGCAATACAAATGGAAGACATAGATGATAAACGTTCCGTTCCGGATAATGGATAATGACATTGTGTTATACAAGCAATGATAACTCTGTCCTGCTATCATAATGTCTCCATGCAAAAAGCGAATATATGAGCCCCCATAATTATTTATTATGCCCCCGCCACCAGGTAGGTGGAAAATTATTAACTAATAAATTGACAAATTTATATTCAAAAGTCACATCCAATGAACAGACATGGTTAACGACATTCAATATTCAATATTCGAACCCTATGTTATTAGTGTCAGTAAAACAGTATAAATATATTTGATGTTGCTAAATGTCATTACAGGGGTAAATGAAGATTTTTCGAATAAAGTAGAAAAGTGTTTGAGATGTATTTTACTGTAAAAGGTAAAGATGATAATGTTTGAAGTGACACCATACTGCCACATTGTTGAGAAACTATTATCGACTTACTCATCATTATGTGATAATTTTAACAGCAATAAAAACTGTTAATAATATTTTGCATGGGATTTCCGAATAAGTCGAATTATGTTTTACGGGCGGTATGAATAAAGATATGTCTTTTTCAGTGATTTCCAAGATGATTAAATTTGGCATTGTGTTATTAACAAATACTGGAAAAGGTAACATTTTTTGTACTTTTTTATCTGTTTGGTTACAATTGTGGAAATACCAGACTTAAGACTTGTAATACACAAATGACACTATACTGCCATATGTGCACACACACACAAGTATGTAATCTTTAGTTATAGAAATGTGCATATTTATATGTACATTGTGTATTATGTTTTCGTGATAAAGCACAAACTGTATATTTTATTATATGTTTGTCACAGTAATCATTCAGGGGGCCTAACTGATTATTGGACATTTGTCTACTGAATATGTTGTGGTTGTTTGTGTTGTAGACATTGGAGCCAATTTAACTGGTACGTAACATAGATAGTGCTGTGACAATTTCATAAATTTACATCAAAATACATTTTTAAAAACAAAACAAGACAGAATTCAAAATGATACATATTGTATAATCTGTTAATCATTAGTTTCTACCAAGTGTAATTTTACTTAATTAGTCGAGATTAAACCAATTACTTATTATCATTGATTTTGAAAAGCTAACTAGTAAAAATTGTTACAATCACTCATGTAAGAAATAAATTTTTCACATATGTATTTGCGTTTTTTGGCAGTTATTCATTTTTGTCTCCATATACATAAGGTAACAAATCACACTGCTGCACCACACAACACATTCATACATGCTGTTTTTTAAGGCCAGTTGTCCCCTGATTTTCTTACTCTGAATTGTTCGGAAAAAGAACCTTTGTTACGGGTTTTCTACAGGCCGAATACCTTTTCTGTCAACAACAGCAAATGGTGCAAAAGCACTGACGAGAGACTTGGAATTGCCCAGAGTATTCATGGAGAATTATTCTGGTGAAACAAAACCCCCAAAATTATGGAAGTAGTAATTTTGATAGATGGCCATACCACTTCTGTATTATGAATATAATAACTGTTTTATGGGCATGTGCGATGTAACTGTGAAATGTATCAGCATGTATCATACATGCTGTTTTTTAAGGCCAGTTTGTGTGTTGACGCCAGAAAGTCATTGAAAGTGATTAACAGTCGGTGAAATACGTCACCGATACTTGGCGACAGTTACGTGACGTCAGCGCGTGCGTGCTGTACGCCGGAAGTGGTCTTCAACAGGTCGCCTGCTGCGACGAAACCTTGCCTTGAGCTCGAGTGTCCAGATCTGTGGCGCCAGTTCCATTGACTGTGTATGGAAATGGTGATTACATTGTGACTTTTACTATGTGTGGTGTATTATTATGTGAGTGTGTGTGTATGTCTTTGTACAGATCCAATGTTTAGGGGCATATACCATGGAACAACAAAACACAGAGGTTGGCTGTCAGATATATTGTTGATATAAAGGCTGTTAGCCAAATTGGGATAATTTTTTGACCATATAACGTTGCCACATCCGTGAATATCCGTTGTGTTTATTGCTGTAATATCTTGTAAACGAAAATAAATTCAGTCAAATATTTCAAAGCTGATGTACAGCATTTATTACTGGCCCGCCTTCACATAGTGTAGTGGGCCAGACTAGTAACAGTCGCTGGCATCTGTCGTCGTTGTCGTCTGTAACACAGCACATATGCAACGTAACTCACCAGGGGGTTACACGCGGCGGGCCAGTTGTGTTACTTCCCGTTAGAGCAACACCTTGTTTATTTATTTAATGTTGTTTTGCTGGTGCACAGTTGCTGTTGGTTGAAGTAAAAATCCGCTTCAGAAAACCTAGCTTGTTTACTTTCAGGATACTCCGCAATCAGCATTCCGTGCAGTATCTCAGAAAATTAACCAGCTTAAACAGAACCTAAAAATAGTAGTAGCCGTAATCCTGATAGAACTAGAATGATATAAGCTGTGCATTATTAATGACTTATAAGTTAAAATGTTTTACAGTAATATGAAAATTACAGCACAGAAGGTAACTTTTATAATGCATAGCAACGTGAATGGTAGAATGTTATATTCCAATGACAGCAGAATAATTATGACTCTCTGGATGTTAACAGTAGCGGCAGTGGAGACGGTCAGCATTTGGCAAAGTTATGGACACAAGTATAGTTGAACCTTTTTAGATCTACTCTTGAGTCAACCTAAAAAAGTAGGTCTCAAATAGCCGTCCGTCTGTCCACAAAAAGTTTCTTAAATTTCAATGAAATTTGGCATGTAGGTCGAGATCGATGAGTGATACACGATGGTATGCAATATGACCCGATCCAAGGTCAAGGTCACTAGCCCTTGAAAGTTGGAAATCCTTCCATTTTCAAAAGCTATCTCCTCCTCCATTTACAATGGGAGTTAGCAATTGACCACTGATTCTTAAACTAGGGCACAATATCTAAATTTGATCGAGCCAGATTATTGATATTTGTCCTAGTTTTTGTGTCCTTTGACTTTGAACTTGGCAGAATCGTCAGTTGTGAAGAGTCGACCGTCAGTCCCGCACGGGGCTAATGTATTTCAGAGACGATGTAGAATGACTGAAACTGTTTGTGTCACAGATGATTTTGACGACATGCTGCAGCGATGCTGGGATGGCTGCTTAGATAAAGTTAGTTGATACTTTGTGCCGTTTCATTTACCTGAATGCTGACTTGCTGCTATAGATTCAACAGAATTTCTATGTAATATTCCCAAGCCAATTTTGCTTATAGTTGAGCAGTAGACAGCATCTTAGCGTAAAAATTCCAAAATTTAATATACAGATTTATTGAACATTCAAAGTCATACTCGGTTGGCGTGTTTCTTTGAGATATCCTTGCTTTTGACAAAATTATGCATTTAAACCTGACTACTACAACATGCAGAACACTCCTGTACAAAAATCCTTAGTCATAATAGTTAGTTTTGCTCTGTATGAGTTTTTTCTGCAACACAGCATCATAAAGTATTTGTATAGCACTCTTAAGGAGACCATAGGATAGAAGGTGCCGAAGTCAAGCCTTAGTTGCTGTATCTGTAGATTATTGTTACTGGTGGAAGTTATGAGGACTGCAAAGAGGCCTTGGAGTTGGCCAACAAGCACGGTTTGTTTGGATGTTCTTGTCTCCGGAGCTGTTGTGGTTGCACCGATAGGACTTTCATGTGGTCGACTGAGTACCATTTCCACGCTGGTGTTTTGGCATAGTCGCAATGGCATTGTACAAATTAACTGAATTACCCTATGTCGAGTAGTGAGATGGATGTTTTGTGGGTATGCCATATATATATTTAAACCAGCCACCCAGGCCAACTTAGCCTGGCCATCCATTTGTGGATAGGTGCAATGAGTAAAAAGAAAGGAAAGGAAGTGTATGTATATATCGCAATTTATGCTATGCATTGTCTCAAAGCACTCAGGCATGGACCACGCAGTTTTACCATGCCTGCCTTTTCTTCGTAAGCATTCAGCAGATGGCGCCACCCCTAACTGAGTTAGCAGACATCCAATTGCAGCTTACTACTTACTTGTCGACCTGAAGGAATGAAAGGCTGGGTTGGCTTGGTTGGTTGACATATAGCGGATGGCTTACTCACATAAGTGGTCATGTCAATTGTCATTATTGGCGATGGTTTTGGCCACTGATGGGGAAGAAACCACGAGCTCTGGATAACAGTAGTTTCTGCTACCAGCACTTTTGGCATACTGATCTAGTTGGTTAAAGGCACTGACTGTTAAATATTAACTAAGCCAGTGTCATTATGCCATTGATATTATGCGAGATTATTGTTTTTAACCCTCGTTGGCTGAAAGTGCCACAGTTGAGATCTCGCATTCTTTATGAAGTTTTTTATATGTGTATTGTTTGTTAGTGGCCAGATTTTACTGTGCTTCGGAAAAAGATTGACACGTGATATTTTGAAGGTGGAATTGAACAGTATTAAAAGCCGTCTTCTTTCTCTGCTTAATGGCTAACATGTGGCTTTGAAGCTGTTTACAACTTGTTTACTGGTTTCCATTTGTATCGGATTAGATGTTTTGCATGATGGGAATATCGTCAACACAGGTAAGGTACAGAAAATGTCATGAAATTTGGACACGTGGTTTTCGAGAGATAGCAAACAGACACGCTGATCGCAGTACTTTTCTTATCTACCGGGCGTAAAGTTACAAAAAAATAAATTAGCCCCGTACAGGACTGACGGTTGACTCTTCACAACTGACGTTTCTGCCAAGTTTAAAATCACGTGACACAAAAACTAGGACGAATATCAAGAATCTGGCCCAGTCACATTTAGATATTGTGCCCTAGTTTAAGAATCCATGGTTAGTTGCCAACTCCCATTGTAAATGGTGGAGGAGATAGCTGTTGAAAATGGCTGGATTTCCAACTTTGAAGGGCTTGTGACCGCGACCTTGACCTTGGATTGGGTCATACTGCATACCGTCATGCATCACTCATCGACCTCTACCTACATGCCAAATTTCATTGAAATTGAAGAAACTTTTCGTGGACGGATGTACGTACATACGCACGGACGGATGGATGGACATTTGAGACCGGCTTTGTTAGGTCGACTCTGAAGAGTCGACCTGAAAACTGGGTGTACATGTGTGTGAGTGGTGACTGTGCTTTGTATAGACAGACTGTACTGCACAGTGGGCTGTCATCCGACTCGCTGTAAAGAGTTTGAATCGGCATCTAGCCCTGATGAGTACCTGTCAGACCTGCTAGCACTGGCTCAGTCCAGCAGCAAGGTGGTTGCCATCGGCGAATGTGGACTTGGTAAGTGTACAGAGATCCGGCATCAACTCTAGCAGAATGCTCCTTTTGTTTGGAATTTGTTAGCTTATCCTGCCAGGGCTTCTTTTATTCTGTCTTTCTTTACACGAGCTTTTAAAGCCCACTGTTTCCAGCCTTTTTCATTCACCTTTCCATTAGCTTCCTGCACTCGCGCCGCAGATACTATTTTAGACATTGGCACATAACAAATTTGTGTTTAACTTTCTCTTTCAAATGGTCAAGATACACTGAAATGATGGTTTTTAGACTTAATAATTTGGCACAAAGTAGAGCTGCCCGTATTGTTGATTAATCTTCCCATTAATGATTTAGAATTTTTAGCCATTAATTTTTTTGCTGACAATTTATATTTCTAGTAATAATCTAAATTCCTTGCTTACTTTCTGAAGCCAGTTTGGTATTTGGTTGCACAGAAAATTTTGTGTGTTAATATTGTTGAACGTTGACCATCAAAATGGACAATTTTATGTGCATCTCTGAACTTCGAAGAGTGAATATTCTGCCTCAAAGACTGGTCGAAATCTATGAAAATAGGCGTGTAAATTGATTAGTAATGGTGTCCAAAGTTTATCAGTGTAACTTAAAACACGTATGCTGATCTGCTTCATTGTCAGGCCAAACAGTATGCTGGTTGCATTGTGTGCTGCCCCCTGGTGAGTCGCGGCGAGTATGCCAGTGGGACAGACAGACAGACAGACAGACGCCAGACCGTTACATTGCACTTGGCATTGTTATGACTTAAGATGATTGCGGTAATACAGATGTTTTATTACTGTTAATTTAGTTGTTTTTTAACGATTAATTACTTGTTCATTATTGAAAGCATATTTGTCACAGAAATCCTTAGATGTTAGCAGCCCTATTAAACGTTTGGACCACGTTGGAGAGATTTCAGGAAATATTCCCCCCCCCTCTTTGTTACTGATGTGTTGGTCCCGTACAGGCTCTGGGGCGGTAATGCGCTGTGATTTCTGTGTTGATTTTGGCACTATATAAATTGTTTGTTTGTGTGCTTACTTAGCTTCCTTCCTCACTTTCCTCCTTCCTTACTTCTTTCCTTATGCTTTCTTACTTATTTACTGTATTACTGGTTTACTTCCTTACTTATCTATCTACTCCTTTCAGAATAGACCCATCTTGTTTCCAGACAGGTGGTCATAGGAGGCGACCACACCTGGCTTTAGTTTTTTTTTGGTTTATTTTATGTTGTAGTATATTTTGTTACGGATGCGTGTTTGCTTTTGTTGTCTTTGTTTCAGTTTTTCAGTAATAAGCCAAGTTGGCTGGGAAGAACGTCTTCGAAATGACCTGTTTTGTGTTGGGTGGGACGTAAAACTTAAACTCAATCAATACTGATATGTTGATGCCACTGTGAACAATGTAGGCTAGGCTGAGATAAACCTTGAACGATTGGAGCTTTAACTGAGTAAACTAATAATATCTCCTGCAGAGAGGAATTTCTTTTATCACATTGCAGAGGTAGGAGCTGTCTGAGCACATTGTAACGGTCTAATCTGATGTGTTGGTGTCTGTAATTTCGGACAATAACTGTTAACCTAATCAACCTTTGGCCTTGATATTTGGCATGTTGATTTACCTTGACCCTGTGTAGTTCAGACTCGAAGATGACGGTAGTAGGTCAAAGTTAACAGTTGTAGGAGGCAATATGAGCTCCACAGTTCATGGGATGGTTGTGACATTGCAAGATCCAAAAAGAAATATTATATTAAAGTAGACTTGAATTTGAATACTGTAAATAAGTAACAGCAGCTGTGTGTTAGTTGGTCCATTAAAATGTTGCTAAAGTGTTAGGTGTAACCTCGAGTGACGGCTTTCTAATTTTGTTATTGTTATTTAATGTGCTACTTAAGTACATATTTTTGTTATTTACATCTTTTCTCTGTTTCATTTGTTGAAATGTGTAGATTACGATCGACTGCAGTTTTGTCCGAAAGAAACGCAGCTAAAGTAGGTTCTCAAATGTGATTGTGTGATAAGTTTGTTTTCAATGATTCCTGTACGTGATGTTTTACGGTTTGTCATTTTAATGTCATATTTTTAATTTTCCTTATGTTGTCTCATTTTTGTGAATTTTGACAGATACTTTGAACGGCAGTTGGATCTAGCGGAGCAGACAAGGCTGCCGATGTTTCTGCATTGTCGAAACGCGTCGTCTGATTTGATAGACATCGTGTCTCGGCACCGACACCAAATTTCTGCTGCCGTCGTAAGTGCGAAAAGTTATTGCTGCACCTTGTATATTACCATCAGTACTGTGTGTGGCTATAAGAATAGACCCGATGTGTTTTCAGGCCAGACGTTGTGAAAATCGACCAAACCTGGTTTTAGATTGTTAGATTTCTGATGTTTATTTTGTATTGCATCATCTTCGTGTGAATGCATGCTTTTGGTGTGTTAGGTTTAGTTTTGTCAGTACCGTGCTAAGTGACCGGCAGAGAAATGGGAAGAACGTTTCAGAAATGACCCATTTTTGTGTCAAATGGGACGTAAATCTTTAACTTAGTTGATATTACCATCATTCCATTCAAACTGTATTAGCAGTAACTTTCTATACAAATCCTTGTAGGCCGGTAGGCCATCAAGTCATCGATGCAAAATCTTTCTATGGTTAGATGCCCTAACTGGTATGATCCAGTGGAATAACTTACTGGACATAATATTGCAACGGCCGCAGGTAGCATAGGCGTACAGAATTGCGGCCATGGTCACTAGCAACTGTGCGACCGCATGGTTTTTGTAACCGTGTGACCTTGACCTTTTGACCTGTGGGTCAATGCATGCCCAGCGACTGATATAGAGTATGTGTGTACCAAGTTTGGTGTTGATAGCTCAAGCCATTTTCCTTTTAGAATACAGACAAACACACAGACGCGATTGAATGCCCTACTCACGCCGGCGGCTATGCTGGCGTGGGTAAGTAGTATTATATTGATAGAAGATGTGAACCTTGTGTGAGCTTGATTTATCATTGTTTCTGGTGTTGCTAGTTTGGACAGTGTCTAAAGGAGTAGTGCCCCTCCAGTTGTGGGTGAATAAAGGATGTTTCCACTTACTTTTTTTGTGGTTGTTTCACAGGTTCATTCGTTTACCGGCAGTGCGGACGATGTCCTTGGCTTTGTCAATCTTGGCTTCTATATTGGCATCAACGGATGGTGAGTACTGATAACAGGGTGTCTAAAACTCCTGGAAATCCTGGATATACTGACAGTTTACTTGATTTTGTTTTTTTTTGGAAATCCTGCAATTCTACTGGAATTTTGTCTGTCTTCCTGGAAATTTCATAGTGCTATGTCATTTTTTGCTATAGATATGATGCATTGATGATTGCCGATCCAATTTTTTTACCGTGACATCGCAGTGTCATGGGAAAAATCGCATCTACTGTGTAGATTGTGTTATAATATGCACTTAAAATATGTACCTGTAACTCCTGGAAATCTACTGGAATTTTGTTTTTATGATTTATTAGACACCTTGGTAAAATACTGCTGTAGAGTGCTGTATAAGTGTTAAATTACTTATCCAAGGTGCTGAATCTCTGCTCCTCTTACTTCCTCTTCTGTGGTGAAGTGATACTTTTGAAAACCATGTGGTATTTATCGCTGTAAGAGCAACTGTTTCCTGGCAGGAGGTTGACAAAAACAGTGACCGAATCTCGGCTTTATTTTTTTAAAGTGATTATTTTTATGTTGCATGGTGGTGTTGCATTGGACTTGCGACTGACAGTTCGCGGGTTCAGTTCCCAGCCGCACCGTTTTCACGTAACCTAAGTCAACTCAGCCTTGCGTCCCTCTGGGGTCACTAAATCGAGTACCAGCTTTGGCTTTCGAACAGACGTTTGTTACCTTTATTAGGTGTTCTGTTCCAGCAGCTTTCCTGCTGTGTACAAACATTACTCTGATGGATCTGCTTTCTGTTTATCCATGCCGGCTGCATAGCTGCTGGCGTGGGTAGGGCGTTCAGTCGCGTCTGTCTGTTTGCTGTACACTAAAAGGAAAACGGCTTGAGCTATCAACACCAAACTTAGTGCACATATACTCTATAGTAGTCGCTCGGCATGCATTGATCCAGAGGTCAAAAGGTCAAGGTCACACAGTTATGAAAACCGTTACGGTCGCACGGTTGTTAGTGACACGTGCTGCTACGGCCGTGTGCTGCTGCTGCCGGCGTGGGTCTGCATGTCGATACGACTGCCTAGTTAAATACTGTTAACAGCATGTTGTTACTGCCAGATCAGTAATCTTCCTAACAGTAGCTTTTTATTTTTGATTTTATATATATTGTGTTCTTATGCAGCTCATTAAAAACAGCTGAGAACTTGGAAATAGTGAAAGAAATACCTTCAGATAGACTACTGCTAGAAACGGGTTTGTTTATTTAAAATATTTAAAATATTTTCAGTGGTTTATCAGTGGCTGCCTTAAGTGCTTATGGCTGCCTTTAGTGCATACTTTGCCTGGTAGTCTTGCCTTGTTAGTGTTTTGGTGCTTTTATGTACGTTGTGTGTCAGTTCACGGCGAATAAATACGATACGATGAGCTGACTGTTTCGCTGTTTAATATTTGACTTACAGAAAGCAACTACCATTTTTGTTGTCTATTATTTCTACCTGCCAACATTATTTTTCCACACGACACTGTGCTAGTGCAGTATGTGCTATGGCGCATGTCCATCTCTATCCATCCGTCTCTGTCCGTCCATCACAAGCGGTTGTGTCAAAATGGCTAAACCTAGGATGATGCAAACAACACCATACAGTAGCCAGTATTTTTGATGTCAGATCTTGACGAAGCTCTGATGAGGTAGCTTAGCGGGCGCCAAATACAGGTGGGATCGGTTAAAATCAATATCTTGCTGTGTCTCACGAACGGTGCAAGATAGCGACATAGTTACTATGAAACACTAATAGGAACTCCTATGCACTCTATCAAATGGTGCTATTTCCAGTGACTTTAGGTGACCCCTAATTACCCCAAACCACCAAATTTCTGATATTTTGTATCGCCTTTCATATCTTTGTTATGGATGGAGATGAGACTTGAAATTCGGTAGGCAGTTTGATCGTAGCAAGTCATGTGGATGGCAAACTAACTCTGAAAGGGGCGTGGCCCATTTTTGCCAATCATGGTAACAGATCAGCGTATCCTGTGTCGTTGATGTATTGTGATGAACTGCCTGAACAGTTCAAGCTGGGTTTTTCAAGCTGGGTTTTTTTGTGTGATGGTTAAACACAAAGAATAGCTATACACATACGCAGTTTTGCAGTGTCTGTCTGAGAGCTAATGAAACAGATCACTGCCGTTGTGTGGGCCCACGTGGGAAAGATGGAGACCAACTTTTTCAATATTTGTTCTAACTTCTCAATGACTGTGTGTGTGGAACACTGCATTAGATGCTCCTTGGTGTGAAATTCGTCCGACGCACGACAGTTTTAAACACGTTCAAACTACTTTTCCGAGCAGAAAGAAAGAGAAATTCGAAGACAAGCTGCACGTCAAAAGTCGAAATGAACCTTCTTGCATAACGTAAGTACATTGAGTCATTATTTGATATTGTTTCTTGCATATGCAGTAATCGATCAATTTAGAACTGTGCAGAGTTTAATTGGATCCCATGGCGAGCGCGGACTGCGAGCCTATAACGGGTGTTTGGGGGCGAAGCTCCCAGTGGGCGTTCTGGGGGCAGAGCCCCCGGTGGGGTGTTAATGGGATGAAGACCCTGTGAAGTTTAAGGTCTTTCTGCATTTTGCGTGTCCAAAGGAAGCCGCAAATTTGCCCCATGATTGATATTTGACAAAGTCATTAAATCACACAGTGAACGAAAGATTCATGTTTTAACGACGTGTCTCCAACGAATGTAGTCACGTGGACTATGTCCACTACAGTTGCCTCTAAATTCAGTAAGTAAGAAAATGATATTTGTAGCTGTTTGGTTGTCAGCTGAAGTAACTACATTTCAGACTGAGAAACTTCGATGTGTTTAAGTGGATATACGATGATACAGTCTAGAACAACTGAACGCCGGGCGATCTCGCGCTGGTCTTTGCCGTGCATCTAGTTCATTCTGTTTTCTGGAAAGTTGAGGGACCGTCTCACCAGTAATTATGCTTGTTGCCTGTTTGGCTGCATTTTCTATGAAGTTATCACTGTGCGGATGTTGATATGCTGTGTTACAGCCAAGTGTTGGAAGTGCTGGCTGCAGTTCGCAATGAAGATCAGGCGAAACTGGCTGAGACTGTTTATAGGAACACTTGCAATCTGTTTCATTTCTCATAGTGTGTGTGTGATTTGTGTTCATATACAAGATGGATGTTACGGAATACTGTTTCCGTGTTACATAGGCTATTCACGTATCTGTTAACGCAGCTCAGTATTGTCTCAGAACCTTCAGTGAGTGACGTTAACAAAGCCAAGACTGGCATCATCACGGCTTGTACCATACTGTACTACAAGCTGTTACAAAAGTTAATAGTCCGTGTTATGGGAATGGCCAAGTTTGATTCCATCAGGCCCGTAGCCAAGGGGGTCGGACCGGTTGGACGACCCCCCCCCCACCCCAA
>Ga0209363_1001093_pt1 | contig 12347 bp, 10 predicted proteins | sample WorMetexBAHAMAS3_FD_187385 | JGI IMG/M metagenome (GOLD analysis project Ga0209363, IMG submission 187385) | Marine gutless worms symbiont microbial communities from Max Planck institute for Marine Microbiology, Germany - Inanidrilus exumae... | ecosystem: Host-associated > Annelida > Digestive... | reverse complement strand
CAAGAATGCTTGTAAGCGGTTCTTTCGCGAACTCGATTCCTACGTGCCTCAGTTGCGTTCTTTATTGACCGAAAATTTCCAAATCGTCGGCAATTGAAAAACCGAAAACCTGGGTCCGTCGGGTATAGTTACAAATTCCGACAGAAATGGTGCCCGCACTAAGACCCCTCCCGCTTCAGTCTTGGCGTGAAGCACTGACATTTTTTCTCACAAAGTCAAATCTTTGTAGGTACATGCAAAAGTACGAATCATTCCGCATAACAAGGCAAAGCTATGCGAAGAAGCGGGGTTTACACCCAGTAAATAAGCATTTTGAGCGTATTTTTAGCGCTGCTAGGGGGGGTATACGAAGCAACTTTTGCATACAGCTCCATTGAGTTACCTTTTGAATAGCCTAACTCCCACAGTCCCCATTGGAGGCAATCATGACCGATCTCTACGAACGTTCCCTTATCGTCCACGAGCAACTACGCGGCAAGATCGGGATCATCAATAAGATCCCACTGGAATCCCGGCAGGATCTCTCCCTTGCCTACACACCCGGTGTTGCCCGGCCCTGTGAAGTAATCGCCGAACACCCGGAAAGGGCCCGTGATCTGACTTTGAAGCACAACACCGTAGCCATCGTCAGCGATGGTTCGGCAGTGCTTGGCTTGGGTAATATCGGTCCCCTTGCTGCGATTCCGGTCATGGAAGGTAAAGCGCTTCTCTTCAAGGAGTTTGCCCACATCGATGCTTGGCCTATCTGTATCGATACCCAGGACACCGACGAGATCGTCGACACGGTGCGTCGCATCGCACCTGTCTTCGGCGGCGTGAATCTGGAGGATATCGCCTCGCCCCGTTGTTTCGAAGTAGAAGACCGTTTGCAGGATCTGGGCATCCCGGTGTTTCACGACGACCAGCACGGCACAGCCATCGTACTGTTGGCGGGGTTGATCAATGCCTCGCGCGTGGTGGGACGTGAGCTTACCGATATGCGGGTGGTTATTAACGGGGCGGGTGCTGCCGGTATTGCCATTGCCCGACTTTTACGTTGCGTGGGGTTCGACCCAAGGGTATGCATTCCGGTCAAGGACATCATCGTCTGCGATTCGAAAGGAACCATCCATAAAAACAGAGATGACCTTACCGACGTCAAAAAAGAACTCCTGACTTTCACCAACCAGGAAGGACGTGAGGGGGCGCTACACGATAATCTGGAGGATGTGGATGTCTTTATCGGTGTGAGCCAGGGCGACGTCCTAAAGGCAGAGCACATACAGCGCATGTGCAAAGATCCGATCATATTGGCTATGGCCAATCCTATCCCGGAGATCATGCCTGAAGAGGCTAGGAAAGGTGGTGCAGCGGTGGTTGGTACCGGACGTAGCGACTTTCCGAATCAGATTAACAATGTTCTGGCCTTCCCCGGTATTTTCCGGGGCGCGCTGGATGCCGGTGCCGGGCGAATCACCTCGGAAATGAAGATCGCGGCGGCCCATGCCTTGGCAGATACGGTGAGTAAGCCTACGGCCGATCAAATCATTCCCGAACCTTTGGATCGCACCGTGGCCCCGGAAGTAGCCCTGGCTGTAGCCAAGGCCTGGATTCCGGATTCGGAGTGAGTGATTCGAGCCACTCACCATCCGTCGATTTCCATTGAAAGCGGGTTGGTGAAAAAAATAGGGGCACGGCGGCATGCCGTGCCCCTATTTTTGGTGGTAACGATACATCAAGAATACGACAAGGGTGGATAAGCGAAGCGTATCCACCTCATTGCAGTGCCTAATGTCTGATTATGGTAGATGCGCTTCGCTTATCTGCCCCCTCCCACTTGATTCCATTTGTAAAATCAGAAATTGGAAATTTCTTGTTCGTTTTATTCATCTATTTTCAATAGGTTGTAACCATTGAAAATAAAAATGGCGGTACATCCCTGTACCACACACAGGGCAGCAAAAAACGGAGTTTTTGCCCCTGTTAAAACTCGAGTATCCCCTTATCCCAAATCTTCGGTGCCTCGAAACCAAGTAGATTGACGGTAGTGGTGGCAAGATTACTCAAGCCAAACTTCTCATCCCCTTGCAGCGTGATAGCACCGGCCCCTGGGCGATTGTCATAGAAGATGAAAGGTACCGGATTCAACGTATGAGCGGTCTTAGACTTGAAAGTACCGTTATCATTCCGTTTCGGCTGACCGGTTTTGCTATCCAGCTCGTACATCTCGTCGGTATTGCCATGGTCGGCAGTGATAATCGCAACCCCGCCGAGTTCATCTATCACCGGTAGCAACCGGCGCAGAGACAAATCTACCGATTCCACACCGACGATGGTCGCTGCGTAGATGCCAGTGTGGCCTACCATATCGCCATTGGCATAGTTGACACGCAAGAAACGATGCTGCTTGGAGCGCAGCTGGCGGATCAATTCATCGGTGATCTCGGCCGATTTCATCCAGGGCCGCTCCTCGAACGGTACCACATCCGATGGAATCTCTACGTAGGTCTCCAATTTATCGTCGAACTTACCACTGCGGTTGCCATTCCAGAAATAGGTTACATGGCCATACTTCTGGGTCTCGGAAATAGCAAACTGTGTAATCCCGGAGGCAACCAGATATTCCCCCATGGTATGCTGGATGGCCGGTGGTGGTACCAAGAATCGCTCCGGTATCAATAGATCCCCATCATACTGGAGCATACCGGCGTAGACGACCTTGGGGAATCGAACGCGGTTGAATTTATCGAAATTCTCTTCCGTAAAAGCAAGAGAAATCTCGATGGCCCGGTCGCCGCGGAAATTGAAAAAGACCACGCTGTCATTATCCTCGATACGACCTACCGGCTCACCGCCTTTGGTAATGACGAACGGAGGCAGATCCTGATCGATAACTCCACCGGGTTTTTCGTCCCGCAATGCCTTGATAGCGCCAGCAGCGGATTCGAAATAGGGAGCTTCTCCCAGCACATGGGTATGCCAACCCTTTTCCACCATTCCCCAGTTGGCCTCGTACCGATCCATGGTGATATTCATGCGTCCACCACCACTGGCAATGCATACATCGAAATCTTTACTATTGGCTTCCGATAGGAACTGCTCGAACGGCTCTACGTAGTCCAGGGCTGAGGTCTCAGGCACATCGCGGCCATCCAAAAGAATATGGATACGCACACGCTTCTGGCCTTCCTGTTTGGCACGCAGAATCATAGCCTTGAGATGTTCGATGTGGGAATGGACATTTCCGTCAGAAAAGAGCCCCAGGAAATGCAAAGTAGAATTGTGCTCTTTGGTGTTGCCGATGATCTCCTGCCATGCAGTCCCTTGGAACAGGGCCTCGGAAGCAATGGCATCGTTCACCAATGCTGCGCCTTGGTTATAGACCTGACCTGCACCCATGGCGTTGTGACCAACTTCTGAATTGCCCATATCCTCATCACTCGGCATTCCCACAGCCATACCATGGGCCTTCAACACTGTATGAGGATAGTCAGCAAACAACCGATCCAACACAGGGGTATTGGCTTGATAAATAGCGTTTCCTTCCTGGTTCTGGGTAACGCCGAAACCGTCCATGACGACGATAACGACAGGGCCATTCACACCAGGAAATTTAGGGTGTTTTTTTAGCATGTATCTTCTCTCCGATTCTCGAAACTCTTCTGCGACGAGGCACAACACAATGATTAGTGGGAAATTACCCTACCAGCTTTAGAATGGAAAGGGTAATAATCACAATCAACAACCGACGGGTCCAAATAGCAGCATTCTTACTGTTCGAGGCAAAATTGGCCGCGATCCAGGCACCGATACCCTGTCCGATAGCCATGATCCCACCCAACAACCAGTGTACTTGGTCATATACCACAAAAATAATCACGGCCGGTACGGTAAAGATCAGAACCAAAAACAATTTGATGGCGTTGGCGTTAGCTACCGAAAAACCACAGCGTGTCACCATAGCAAACAATAGAAAAACCCCGACCCCGGCCTGAATGAAGCCACCATAAGCGCCAATCAAGAAGAACAGCAGGAAATTTCCTATCCCCCGATAATTGGCGCTCAATTCACTCTTTTCCCTTAACCATTTTTCCGGTTCCAGAACAATCACCACCAACATAATCGCCATGACTATAGCGATGGCCGTATTCATCCATTGTTCGTTCAGATCGATGGCAATAAAAGCCCCGACAACGGCACCCAAGGTGGTGGGTACAATCAAAAACTCCCCGTCATCCCAGGCAAATTTTCCGGCACTTTGAAACTTTAAAACACCGACAATACTCTGGATCAGAATGCCAATCCGATTGGTTCCATTGGCCAAGCTCGGTGGTAACCCGAGAAAAATCAACATAGACAGCGTAATCAATGAACCGCTACCGGCCAGGGTATTGATAAACCCGGCAAGGATACCGGCCCCAATCGCCAACAGATAAAGTAAGGATTCGGCTAGCCACTCCATCGTTTTGTCGCATCCATTTCCATCGTTCGAACGAAAATCTCACAGTACACGGATGTGCTGCTTTGCCTAGCTAAGGATGGCTCATGTAAAGCACTCCGATAGATATAAAAGGCAATGATTTTATGGCTCTTCAGCAGAATTAGTGGGTAAAGCTCCATTCCCTGGTGATGTTTTGGGCGGTAGTACAACCCATGAGTTGGTTGTTCAAGAAGAGCCCTGTGGACTTGTGGACGAGTCCTTCGGAGCGGCCTTCACCCTGCGGGCTGTGTGGACAGCCCGTGGACAACATCCCTGTTGTCCACCGCCTGCCCACACTCTCAGGCCTCTCGCCCACAGGGTCCACAGGGCCAACAACAGGGTGAAAGTTTCTCGTACCGAGAAATATATCCCGGTTTCAAGTATTTTTTATTATAATTTACAATTAACTAAGATGGTTCACGCAGAATGTCTACCCACTAATTCTGCTGAGGAGCCGATTTTATTTACCACTGGAAACTCAGTAAGATGTTAAGAGCCTATTTGGTTAAGAGAGCTTTACACAAGCTACAGGCCCCTTGGTAGGTGGGAGAACAATAAAGTCACCAAACATCGGGCCGATCCATCAACCAACCTAATTCAGCGAAGATCAAATGACTACGAAAAAAAACTTCGTCGCCATACTCATGGGCTCCGATTCCGATCTGCCAGTATTACAAGCTACTAAAGACGTATTGCGTGAACTTGATGTTCCCTTCGAAATGAAAATCACCTCCGCGCATCGCACACCGGAAGCCACCCACAACTACGTACGGGATGCCGACCAGCGGGGTTGCGCAGTGTTCATCGCCGCGGCCGGTTTGGCCGCCCACTTGGCCGGCACCGTAGCCGGACTTACCTGCAAACCGGTCATCGGTATCCCCATCGATGGTGACCCATTAAAGGGCTTCGACGCCCTATTATCTACGGTACAGATGCCAGGTGGTATCCCAGTCGCCACGGTAGCTATCGGAAAAGCTGGGGCCAAAAATGCCGGTTACCTGGCCGCCCAAATGCTGGCACTATCCGATCCTGAACTCTCCAACCGACTATGGGAGGTGCGTCACACCAACGCCAAGGAGATCCAGGAAAAAGACGCTCAATTACAAAAGGAAATAGATTGACCTGGTAAAGCCACGGTTGCGCCCGGGGATAACGGTTGCAGGAAAAGACCGAAAAAAAACCCCGCATTACGCGGGGTTATAATTTTGGGTTTGGTGGGCCCGGTAGGACTTGAACCTACGACCAACGGATTATGAGTCCGCGGCTCTAACCAACTGAGCTACAGGCCCGAAGAACATGTTCACGCTTCGCGCCAAGACCGAAAGGGGATGGGTCTTGGTACGCGCACCGTCTCTATCGGAATTTTATTTTTCCGATACCTCAAGTTTATCAATCCAGGAAGCTACGAAGATGCTCCGAGCGACTTGGATGACGCAGCTTACGTAGCGCTTTGGCCTCGATTTGACGGATACGTTCACGGGTCACATCGAACTGTTTCCCCACTTCCTCCAGGGTGTGATCGGTATTCATCTCAATACCGAAACGCATACGTAACACCTTGGCTTCGCGGGGCGTGAGCCCTGAGAGTACCTGTTGGGTTGCCTCCCGTAACCCCTCGAAGGTAGCAGAGTCGATAGGGGAAGTAACATGCGCATCCTCAATGAAGTCCCCCAAATGGGAATCTTCGTCATCACCAATCGGAGTCTCCATAGAAATGGGCTCCTTGGCGATTTTAAGTACCTTACGCACCTTGTCTTCGGGCATTTCCATGCGCACGGCAAGCTCTTCCGGAGTCGGTTCGCGGCCCATTTCTTGCAGAACCTGACGCGATATCCGATTGAGCTTGTTGATGGTCTCGATCATATGGACTGGGATACGAATGGTACGCGCCTGATCCGCAATAGAGCGGGTGATGGCTTGGCGAATCCACCAAGTAGCATAGGTCGAGAACTTATACCCCCGTCGATACTCGAACTTGTCCACCGCCTTCATTAGGCCAATGTTCCCTTCCTGAATCAGGTCAAGAAATTGCAGGCCCCGATTCGTATATTTCTTGGCAATAGAGATAACGAGCCGAAGGTTAGCCTCGACCATCTCTTTTTTAGCCCGAAGAGCCTTGGCCTCACCGATGGACATACGGCGATTGATCTCTTTAATCTCACCGATAGTGAGCATACAGTCCTTTTCCAAAATAGCAAGTTTATTTTGCAGCCGCCGTATCTCTGATACGTATTGGTTAAGTACTGAAGCATAAGGATTTGATTTGTTGGAATACTCATGAACCCAGCTGGAGTCGGTCTCGTTACCCAAAAATACGGCAATAAACTCGTTTCTTGGCATCTTTGCTTCCCCCACACACATTTCCATAATGGCCCGTTCGTGGTTGCGAATTTGCCCAACAACCATTCGCAATTTATCCGCCAATCGTTCAACGAGTTTCGGCGCCAATTTGAGTTCTTGAATCCTCTCGGCAAGCTCTTCCCGGTACCTGATGGACCGTAAGTCCCGTGGACCATAGCGCACGGTTGATCGACAAAGTTTTCCATATATCCTATCAATATCCATGCAGCGGATATGCACCTCCTCCGGATCCGGACCGGTATCGATAACCTCTTCCTGTTCTTCCTCTACGTTACCTACCTTATCATCATCGTCCGTACCGCCCTCGGCAGAAGACTCAATGACAGCGGTATCATCTTCCTCTGCTTGGGCTTTTTCCTCAATGAAATCGACCCTAACAGGCTCCAAAGAATCCTCTTCTTCATCGGCATCGGCAAACCCGATGACCATATCCGCAAGCTTGGACTCCCCGGCCATAACTTCCTGGTACTCTTTAAGCAATTCGGAAATGGTAAGGGGATAAGAACAAAGCGCCGCCAGTGATTGACTCAGGCCATCCTCAATACGTTTTGCGATCTTAATTTCACCCTGACGTGTCAATAAATCGACGGAACCCATCTCACGCATGTACATGCGTACGGGATCGGTGGTTCGTCCAAATTCACTATCTAGATTCGCCAAAGCCGCAGCGGCTTCCTCCGCATCATCATCGTCGGCTTCGACAGCATTTTCCAGCAGCATCAAGGCATCGGCATCGGGTGGGACCTCATGGACAGAAATGCCCATGTCATTGATCATGCTAATGATGTCTTCTATCTGCTCCGGATCGACAATCCCGTCCGGTAGGTGGTCATTAACCTCGTGATAGGTCAGGTATCCCTGCTCCTTACCTTTTGCAATCAGTAATTTAAGTTGAGATTGTTGCTGATCGAGATCCATATCCGGATATTCTCATTAGTCATTGAAAAACAGCCGGTAAGCATACCACAAGCAGACTTAGAAAGTCAGAATTTTACGCGCTGCCGGGCCTAACAGGATGATAAAAAAGTCGATCTTGGTGTCTTATTCCACTTAGAAAAAGTCTCATTTCACTATTTCTGCACACGTGCCACTTGCGTCCGGTCGGCTTTCGCTCGTAGAAGCCTGAAAATAAGATGGAACAAGGCACTAGAAATTACCCGCGGTATGATGTCAGTAACAGACGAAATTCTTGTTTTTCCTCTTTGGTTAGAAAAGACTCTGTGGATTTATGCATAAGATATTTATAACGTTGTTCTTCCAAAAGCCCTAATAATTTGTCGAATCCGTCCGATAATTCCCGTTCCAATCCCTCGTCCAGCACCGGAGGAATACCGGCGGCTAATTGGGCAAGGTATTGTCCAGATTCCTGATCCCGGAAGTGTTCAATAATCGCACCAGTAGAAATATCGGGATTCTTCCCTAGTAATTCAAGTATCTCCACCAGTAACGGAACCCCCGGTAACGCCAATGTTCCAAGACGGTTCAGATCAATCGCGGGTCTCGCTACACGAGGATTATGCAACAACAATGAAATAATCCTTTGCAATAACGAAGGTGTTCGCTGTAACACCGGTTTCCCTGGCATCACTTTTCCAGTCTTGGATTGTACTGCCGAAACTTTTTTCCTTTCCGCAAGTTGCGCTTCCACACTGGCACGCTCCAAACCCGAGATCTCACCCAAATGAGACAGTAAAACCTCCCGGAACGCGCCGGGCGGCAAACGTAAAAGAAGCGGTTTAGCCAATTCGACCAAGCGTGCCTTGCCATCTAAGGTCGAACTATCTACTTGGGCCAAAAGATGTTCAAACAAGAAACTACCTAGGCTCACGGCTTTGGCCAACTTGGCCTCGAACGCCTGCCGTCCAACCACCCTGACAAAACTATCCGGATCTTCCCCTTCCGGTAGAAACATAAACGACGCCAGCCGTCCATCCCGTAACAAGGGTAACGTAGCCTCCAAGGCCCGCCATGCCGCTTTGCGGCCAGCGACATCGGCATCGAAGCAAAAAACAACTTCTGACGCAATACGATAAATCCGGTTTAGGTGCTCCGGCGTAGTAGCCGTACCCAAAGTAGCGATGGCGTATGAAATACCTTGTTGGGCCAAGGCAACCACATCCATATATCCTTCTACAACCAAAATACGGGATAATACTCGGGACGTCTGTTTGGCTTGATACAGACCATATAGTTCTCGGCCCTTATGAAACACTGGAGTTTCCGGTGTATTCAGATACTTCGGTTCCCCCTCCCCCAACACGCGACCACCAAAACCAATGACACGTCCTCGCCCATCACGGATAGGAAACACGATGCGGTTTCGCAACCGATCATAGGGTTCACCACCATTTTTACTAGTAATAAGGCCGGCTTTGGCCATATCCCGGCGCGCAACTTCCGTTTGGCCAAAGGTTTTGAGGAGCGTATTCCAGCCGGGCGGTGCATACCCGATCTCAAACCTTGTTACGATTTCACGGTTCAACTGGCGGTGTTTAAGATAGGCAAGAATCTCTGAGGACCTTGGGTGTCCATACAATTGCTGATGGTAAAATTGGGAAACTTTTTCCAGGATTCCATAGAGTCCTGAAAAATCAATCCGTTGGCTACCGCTCTCTTGGGGTATTTCTAAGCCAACCCGCTCAGCCAATGCGCGGACAGCATCCACAAAGTCCATGTGTGCATAGTCCATAAGAAAGCTGATGGCTGAACCGTGAGCAGCGCAACCAAAGCAGTGGTAAAACTGCTTGGTTTGACTAACGGTAAAGGAAGGAGTTTTTTCGTCGTGGAAAGGGCAATTTGCTGTGAAATTATTGCCCTTTTTTTTCAACGGGACATATTCATCGATAACTTCTACGATATCGACTCGAGACAACAGATCATCAATAAAGGATTGGGGAATACGCCCTGGCATCTTTGGTATCCCTCAAAACCCTTATGCAAAACACCGGGGTGCGTTTTATGACACAGCAAAGCCCCAAATGCGCTCGCATCTATTTCCAGGCAGGAAGATTCTCATCCCTATCCGGATCTTCCCCCGCGAGATCTATCGTTTCCTCTGGAACCAAAACGACGTTGTGACTGCTGTTGTTGATATTGTGGCCCCCGGGGAGTTCCTCCACCTCGACGAAGATTTTCACGGGCCACTTTTTTGAGGTGACGTTTCACCGCGGCTGCGGCTTTACGCTTTCGAATGCTGGTTGGCTTCTCATAAAACTCGCGTCGGCGTACTTCGGTCAAGATTCCCGCCTTTTCGCATGCACGCTTAAAGCGTCGCATCGCTACATCAAAAGATTCATTTTCTCGTACTTTTACTGTCGGCATTTAGCACCATCAATCCATATCAAGAAGTAATGTCAAAAACGCACTGTAGCGCTGTATCTAAGGTAAGTAAGTGACACCATTTCGCCAGCATACCCATCCCTCTTTGCAATCAAAACGCCCTTCCAAACTCAGACAGTTCAGAAGCTTTATAGAGAATGGTCAATTTTGCGTATAACTCACCTATTCTTACCCAGACTATTTGGATAATAAAGAACTGTTTATTGTAGTAGCGTAACAGAGATACTGTAAAGCTACTTAAGCGTATCCACGCACGTAGGCGATCAATAAAAATACAGTGAGGGGGAGATATTCTTTTTGCAAAGAAATGCTCTGACACACCGCATAGCTTCTAACAGAGAGGTAAAAAGTCTGTCCTGAACCCTTTTGCGCACAGAATTGAAAAAGTGGGATTGTTACATTGAGCGCTTTGCACAAGCCATCCCTGGCTTGGTAAAGCAACGAAAAAAGAAAATATGATTTTCTTCTGGGCTGTGTGCAAAAATCATCTTGCGTCCCCTAACTTCGTTAAAAACTCACTCAAAATGCTCATTTACTGCGTGTAAACTCCGCCTTTTCGCTCGTTTTTGCCTCGTTATAAGACACAATTCGATTTTTACATTTACCTCTTCTTCCTCACAAAATCAAATACTGCAAGTATTTGATTTTAGAAGCACATCCCTGTTCGAGCATACGATGGTGAAAAATTGCATTTTTCACCACCCTGCCAAAGTTTACTATCTGAAAAATTACAGCTCTTCAGCATGTGCAGCCAAATACTCTGCCACACCCTCGGTGGAACCCTTCATTCCCGGTTTCCCTTTCTGCCAACCAGCGGGGCAAACTTCACCATGTTCTTCGGTGAATTGGAGTGCATCGACGAGACGCAGCATTTCATCGATATTACGTCCCAATGGCAGATCATTGATCACTTGGTGACGCACGATACCTTCTTTATCAATAAGGAAAGAGCCGCGCAGGGCAATACCCGGAGCAGTCTCTACATCGTACATACGGGTAATTTCCTTGGAAATATCGGCTACCAATGGATACTGGACATTACCGATACCACCTTGATTTACAGACGTATTCTTCCATGCTAAGTGGGTGAAATTAGAGTCGATGGAAATACCGATTACCTCCACATTACGCGACTTGAATTCATCCAAACGATGATCAAAAGCGATGATTTCAGAGGGACACACAAAAGTGAAGTCCAACGGATAGAAAAACATCACCACATATTTGCCCTTGTAATCGGAAAGTTTGAAATCTTCTTTGAAACTATTGTCGGGCATAACGGCAATGCTGGTAAATTCCGGGGCCGGTTTGGTGACTAGTACACTCATTAGATATGCTCCATTTACTCAGTGATAATAAGAAAAAGAAACCCTGACATTCCAGGATTAAAGTATTCGAACAAGAATAATAGGCTGAATGGGAAATCGGCTCAATGCTAATCTTTCCGCTCCGATAACTGCGGCATCAACTCGACAAAATTACAAGGTTGCGTTCGGTAATCCAATTGTGCAGCGATCACTTTATCCCAACCGGTTCTACAAGCACCGGAGGAGCCCGGAAGGCAAAATATATAGGTTCCATTGGCAACACCAGCCAGCGCACGGGATTGTAGGCTGGAAGTCCCAATCTCCTCTAAGGAGATGGCTCGGAATATCTCCCCAAAACCAGAAATCTCCTTATCCAACAATGGAATAACCGCATCTGGTGTCCCATCACGCGAGGTCAATCCCGTTCCCCCTGTGGTAACCACAACCTGCACATCAGCAGCAGCAATCCAACGGGATACAATAGCGCGAATATCGTATATATCGTCTTGAACGATGCGTTTTTCCGCCAGGATATGCCCTGTTCCAATCAAACGATCCATTAGAACCTTCCCCGAGGTGTCTGTTTCTTCGGTACGGGAATCGGAAATCGTCAGCACAGCAACACGTAAAGGAACAAAATACCGTTGCTTGGGACCATGGGCATCATGAGTCATAAAACCTCTCCTGATAGGGCATTACCTAGCGAGGCCACGCCTCAGACCAACGAGACATGGTGCTGTATTACCTAAATCCTGCAATCCCGAAATGAGATGGACAAATATCTCAAGGATGTGATGTTTTCTGGTATTTAGTTTTAGGGAATCGGCCTGATAGAACCAGCGATAGCTATTTTTAAGTCTGGTGAAGCAGCATAGCCGAGA
>Ga0209363_1001092_pt1 | contig 12348 bp, 10 predicted proteins | sample WorMetexBAHAMAS3_FD_187385 | JGI IMG/M metagenome (GOLD analysis project Ga0209363, IMG submission 187385) | Marine gutless worms symbiont microbial communities from Max Planck institute for Marine Microbiology, Germany - Inanidrilus exumae... | ecosystem: Host-associated > Annelida > Digestive... | reverse complement strand
TACTGTCACCGCATTCCAGGCACAGCTTCGTCACACGCCCTGAGCGGTGTGCACACCCCCCGTCGTCGTGATACGCGAAAGTGGACTGACGACTAACGAACTAGAACTAGAACTAGAACGGTGACAAACCACCCATAAAAGGAGACGGTTATAGTAACGTGGCCCGTTGTTTAATTTTGCCCAATCATATCTTTGTAAATAGTGAAGCTACTCACTTGAAATTTTTGTATGCTTATTGATACGAAGACGCACTACTTTGGATAATGTGCAACCATGCATGCATCGATATTCTACTCCCAAAAGGGATCTGTTCATAGTCATGTGACCTCTGTAAATTTTAGGAAATAAGTAATAATATCTCGGAAACGGTGCAATGGAACACTAATAGGAAATAGTATGTGGCCTATCGAATGGCACCATTGCCAATGCACATGAATGACCCTGAACTGGCCTGAAGGTCAATTCTGCTGTTTGAAACATGGGTTCCATCCAGGACTCATGGTGGTCGGTGGAACATTTTTATGTCACGTTTGGTGCAGCAGTTTTTGGTATTTCGTGCGGAAAAGAAGACAGACAGACAGACGTATATGCAACCAAACGCTGCTCAAAACCCTTTCCGCGACTACTGTCGACTACTGGCGTGGGTTAGTATGCCGGTATGGTGTCCTGACGTAGTTATCCTTTACTTATTTATTTTACCAGACTACTGTAATTTTATATATTCTATGCTCCTAGGTGTAAACAGTTACTGGGGAGGTATGAATGTTACAAATAGAAATTGTACAACACCACGAAGAAAACTGTATAAATTGAATTCGTTAATTAACCAACTAAGCTGTTAATTGATTACTTAAAAATGACTATTATAAAATAATTAATATTTTAAAGCAAGGATCCACTATAGTGAAGGCGAGGGTGATCGACCGGCCAAGTGATCAATTTATATTCAAAACATTATGACATTTAATTAACTTATATTATGTAGCTGTTAGTGAGCAATCGGTATATTAAGGAAGAAAATAAATGAACAAGTTGACGCAGTACTGATGTACAGCGAAAGGCCGCATCGCTACTGCCACCTAGCGAATATCTACCGCACGCCACACATCTCCTATACTCTTCAGTGGGCCGGGATATGTCCCTCAAATTACCTAGGGGATCTAGCGTCTGTCCAGAAGGTGACCAGAGACGCCGACCAGCACGGAGCAGCAGTAGTCAATCTTGCTGATAATTAGAACTCTGATAAGCGTCTGCAAGGCTTGTTGTGGCAGACATCAGCACACATGCGTAGCTGTCGAAATGATGCGAAGCATGATCGCACGGTGCCAGTCACGTGAGACTGCATGGCGACGTCCGAGTCAATGTAAACACCGAGGTCATGGACCGAGGAGACTGACAACACATCAACGGTGCCAGTCCGTACCGACGTAGTACTAGTTAGTATCTGTTGCTGATGACGGCCCGTCGAGCGCCACAGGACCTCGGTCTTTGATTTTTTGACCTGCATGCTGAGTGACTGCTATAGAGTATATGTGTACCAAGTTTGGTGTTGATAGCTCTGGCCGTTTTCCTTTTAGTGCACGGACAAACAGACGCGACAGAATGCCTGACCCACTCCGGCGGGGTAATACATATGTCCCTAATGATCTATATATTAAAATAGGATTGTCGCGATTCGTGCGCACGGGCGTGGCTTACATACAGCGTCGAACTGTAAGCTGATAGTTAGCACATGGATGCTGTTTGTCTTGGCACAGCCGGTGGCCATCTGTCTACAGTGCCGCTCAGCGCGCCGGGTCACCGCTACATGCAGTTTGACGCCCTTCGTGCAAATGTATTATGGACGTACATTATGGGATGGTAACGGGATCCGAAGCGGGCGATCGCTGTCAGTGTTGTTGAGTTGCGGCTGCGTCGTCGTCGTGTGCATATACATGGAGTGCGACAGTAATGTCGGCAGCGTTACGGAACATTATGCGGAGTGTACAGCAGAAATTGCTGAACATTTCGAAAGTCGACGGGCACCCGAGCGCAATCATACTGTCGCGCTGGCCACGGGGCGTGGCTGACGTGGATGGTCGAGGGTCGGGCGGCAGACATCACACTGGCGGCAAGCAGCGCGTGGACGGACGACGTGTGCAGATCGGCTGCCGGCACTGGCGAAGGGAGAGGGGACAGCACGGTGCATGGCTTACGGCGGGCGCCCCGGGCAGCCAAGCCACAATCCAGCGTAGACGGACGGTCAGGCCCAAATCGAGCCATTTGGCTTGTATTGTTTAAGCTTCATTACTATATTATCAGGTATTCCTGTGTGAAAGATAGCGAACTGTGGCAAGTGTGAAAGTTGATCTGGTTAAAAGACACTTAGTAGTAATAATTAATATAACTAGAAAACATAGGTAGTTTTTTCGACATCTAGAGTTCCAGACCGATGTGGGCAGTGGTCGCAGGTCGCTGAGTTGCATATAGGTATACTGTTTACCAGCCATGGGAACTAGCAGTTGTGCGCCGTGACAGTTTTTGTAACCACGTGACCTTGACCTTTTGACCTCTGGGTCAATGCATGCCGAGTGACCGCTCTAGAGTATACGTGTACCAAGTTTGGCGTTGATAGCTCAAGCCGTTTTTTTTTTGAATGTGGACAAACTCACAGACAGACAGACAAACAGACGCGACTGAACGCCATCGGCCATAGTAATATCGGCGTGGGTATTAACTTAATTACTGTTACAAATATTAGGTGCAATTTGTGTCAATTTGGGTGTCTTATGTATTTAGGTTACGGCAAGATGACACTGATTCAACAAGTCGTTAAGTGTCGTAGCGTATCATTCACTGGTGGATTATGGAATTTGCATCGCCTTCAAGCACATGGTCTTCAGTCAAGGCTGTGTTTCTTGAGATGTTTCTCAAACTGCACTACTCTATCAAGCAGCAGTTCATTGCACGCTGATGCCACAGAGCGAGCACGATTCTCATCACCAACAGTTTCACTGCTCGGCAGAACATTTGATGTTGACTCATTAACAAATATTACGCCGCGCCTTGCCAGCAAGGTTGGTCGGTGTCTTCACCGTCGTTCCGGCCATCCCATTTTTCACGTTTGGCGCCGAATAGAAAATTACTTTAGTTCAACTTTTGTGACCCGCGTGGGTCATCCACGTTTTGTTGCGTTTGAAAATCTGAACCCAGTTGTTACGCCACATCAGAACTTTGACAGTTTGTTGGTTCCAGTCGATCACCCAAGTCGATCGTCGTCTGATACTTACTATGTCAACTCTATGCATCTGTTGCGATCACACATGACAGCTCATGATGAAGAACTTATACGGTCAGGTTTTAATGCATTCCTGCTCGTTGGTGATGTATTTCGACGAGATGAGATCGATGCATCCCATTATCCAGTTTTTCATCAAGTTGATGGCGTCTGTTTGTTCACAGAGAATGAGGCAAGAAATCCGTGCATGTTTCACTCGCATTTTTCTTGCACTACATTAATAATATTTATGTTGATGTATGTTTATTCCATCACTACCCAACAGTGTCGGCAAAGGCGTTAATTTTCAGGCTGTCTATCCACTTTCATTCGTTTGTTTGGGCACATCTTGTTGCCACGATGTCTCATGAACGGCTTGAGCAGTTGCAATGAAACTTACCGGGAATATTCGGTAGACACTACTGATGACCTGATATATGCTGTTTCAAGCTGTTTCAGGAGGTCAAAGGTCAAGGTCACAGCAGGCTGTTGAGGTAGCGAAAGCATCCACGTCGACACTGGGGCGTCGAAGCCCATCTTCTAGTTTTGCATTTTATGGTGCAGTCTAATTCATGTACCGTAATGTATGCCTTTCTTAATAGATTTGTTAACTTTGTTGGCAGGTGTGAATATGAAGTTGGTTTATTGGTTTTCGTTAAGTTCCTGTATATTATTTGCATTTTTGTTGTCAACAAGCAGCTCGGTTGCTGAGCATCTGTTTTATGGTGAATTGCTGTTTCAAGCTGTTCAGTAACGTTAAAGATACAGCAGGATTGGCACTGTTCGAGTCCGGCAAACGTACAGTGGACAAGCAAGAGACACACACAGTGGACGCTGCTAAGCTACTGGAGCATCGCTTGAAACGCACACTGCTTGGGCTTGTACACAAACTGTTTGGTAAAGGTGAGCGGTGGTGTTTCATGTCTGCAAGTCAATTATTTTCGGGCACACACTTACCTTCTGCTCAACTGGCCTTCTTTTCTGAAACTGCTGCACATTGGACCACTTTTCCCAAAAGAGATCATTTTGGAATAATTTGAGCACATTGTTACAGGCGGGATGCCCCGTGTGGGCATCACTTAAGTGGCATTAGGATTGCTACATTTGATAGGCCACATGTCACAAAGTTTTCTATTAGTGGTCTGTAGAACAACGTCTCTGTCTTGCACTGTTTCCAAGATAGCACCATGTTTACAGTATATATGACTGCCTGAGACCTTGAGATGTCCTTCACTTTTTATAAGATGTTCAAATTACAAGCTACATGCACTTTCTGATATATTCATAAACATATCATGATTAATGCTGGGGCAGTTCCAGAGATATGGGAGGTAGAAAGTTTTTAGACAGCAAAAGTGACCTTCAGGGTCACTGAAGGTCATTCATATTGGTGCCATTCGATAGGCACATACGATTTAAAATTAGTCTTTTATTGCAACAATGTCTATATCATGTACCTTTTGAGTTATTTCTGAAAATTTAAAGAGGTTATGTGACTTTGAACATGTGCCCCTTCAGGGTAATCTGTGATGTGTGCACTAGTACTCATCAGTGTCACCCAGCACACGAAATTTCAAGTGCGTGAGTTCACCAATTACAAAGATATGATTGGGTCCCAAAATTTAAAATGGATTACCTGAGCCTGACCACGCCCCTTTTAGGGGTGGTTTATCATCTGTCATCTGGGACTGTGTGTCCACCAGTTATGAAGACATGAAAGGCAATGCAAAATGAAGAAAATAGGGAGGTTTGGAGATATTTAGGGGTCACTCAAAGTCATTGGTAATAGCACCATTTGATAGAATGTATATGGGTTCCTGTTAGCATTTCATAGTAACTATGTTTCTGTCTTGCGCCATTTCTGAGATGCAGCAAGATGTTGGTCGAAAATCGCCGATCACTAAGGCTGTACATCACTCTGTCATGATGGCAGTGAGATTTGAACCTGAGTCTGGTCTTACTACACTCAGGCATGCTACCACTAAACCACTGCGATCTGTAATGTAGTTTATGTATTTGTCAGTTGGGACCGTGATGTATAAATGGAAGATTTTGTCAGTTTTGACTACGTTGTATTTTATCCTGTCATGTTGTCTCATTTATGTTTGGTCATAACCATAACCATTTTGTTTTGAACCGTATCTTTTGCTATTATCACTGACATAAAAGCATGTGAGATATAGGCCTTCATTGGCTGAATGCAGCAGTTATCTGCTGGAGCCAATGTTTGGCCTGGATTGAAGTGAACATGATCTGTGACATTTTGTAGATATCCAGTATCGTTGGGTTGATTGCTATTTTCCATTTACGCATCCATCGTGGGAGCTAGAAATTTTTCATAATGACAGTTGGTTCGAAGTGCTTGGAAGTGGTTTGTTGGAACAGAAGATATTGCAGAATGGTGAGTGCATGCAGCTGCTGCAGCGTGTGTGGTGGACAGCTGGACATAAGTAGGTATTTATATTTCGTGTAGTTGTGTTGGACAGTAGATAGCTTGCTTGGTCGGTATTGGACATTACGTAAGAGGACAAATAACCATAGTCACATGCATGTACCATACATTCTGCTAGATTGATTGTCTTATGTCTTATTTATTCAACACGTCTAAAGCGGTTATGATGGATTAACATGATTCCACTATTACTGCGTGCTCGTGTGCACACACACACACACACACACACACTTTTATGGCCATTGTACATATCAGCATGTGTTCAGTGGCGTAAATCTGGCTGGAATTCTGGGGGTGCAGGGCGGATCCAGATGGCTTGTTAGGGGCGGGGTGTGGTGAGGCCCCAGAAAAAAATGAATTTTTCACTTGAAATGGCGTGTTGTGGTGTATTCTGAGCAGTACATTTTGCCCGTGTCCTAGCCAGAAAAATGTTGAATTTTCTGCCTGAAGAGGTGATTTGGTAGACATTGAAGATGTACTTTTGGAAAATAGTGAATACTCTGTTAGAATAATGGGGTAGGGCTTTTTACTGCATTTTACTGCATTGTAATGCAAGCATTCTGGTGTGTGAGATTTTGAAACATGACAAAATCTGGGGGGGGCAATTTGCATTAGCATCCCTCACTACAAACTCTGAGGGGCTCATCCCCCTGTCCCCCTCCATGATTTATGCCCATGCCTGTGTTAGCTGGCACCGTAGTTAAGATTAAGAAACGGAGGATTTTATTGGAAGACATTTACTGCCTGTATGCCCTTGCTGACAGTAATGAGTGCATTCAGATTAGATGCTAGAGTTCTTCTCAATGGTGATTTTTAACTAATTAATTAATTGAGTCATCTGAGTGAGATTACATTAACTGATGACAGTTTCTGTTGTTCACAGCGGGAGTGAGCAACAAGGTTGGTTGGGCATTCGGTCTCGGTCTCGACCGACTTGTGATGACGCAGTACATGATACCTGATATTCGACTTTTGTGGAGTGAAGATGAACGGTTTTTTGATCAGTTTGCGTTTGATGATCCTGACACACCAGTGACTTTCCAGGTGGGCGTTGTGGTCATTTCGTGCATTTGTTGTTGAATGCTTTTCCTTTTCATCTGTTTTAAATAACAAGTAGATAGTTTTAAATAATTTTAAAATGCCAGTGGCGTTAGAGTGCTGGCGTAAGAGAAGCAATGCTTCTTCTGTCAGGAGTCTGGTGGTGGATGAGGAAAGAATGAGGTCAGGCCATTAGCTAATGCTTTGTGTTCTGTTCAGTGCTTTGGTTTGATGACAGGAAGGACATCAGGACAAGAAACAAACCTGTCCCTCTAATAATCCCATACGTTTTCTTCTGGAACAGCTGGAAGAGAAGAAGCCGAACTTAAGGGGAATTGTCTAACCCAGGTTCATGTGGAAAATGGTTGTTAAATGGAAGTGGTAATGGTTAATTATTAAAATATTTAGTCACTAGAAAGGTAAAAAAGCTTCCCATACTCGTTACTGAGCATTGGGCCCAGAGCTGATCCCGGTGTGCAGGCAGTCAGCCCACTGTGCCACCTATTTAGTCACTAACAGTACTAATTTTCAGCATCTTACTGTTCTGCTTAGTACATTTGGCCAGACAGCTTTGTTGGAAAGATGCTGTGTCGCAGTAATGTCTGTAAATTATATCCGTCTTGGCTTTGAGTTAAGCTGTAACTACTGCAGGACTAGACTGCTTGCTAACGTACACTTACAGAGCATCGTTTGAGTTTTACCCAGCACAGGCGCCAGTGGCGGGACCAGGGTGGCCTGGCCCCCACAAGAAAAATTGCCCCCCTCTGGGCAGGGCTGTGGCCAAGGTTTTTCCTAATGTATCGCTCGCTATGTGCCCCCTAAAACTCTCTTTGGTCCCCCTACTTGCTAGACTCTGATGCTGGTACTGGTTTTACCGGTAATCATTTCTTGTACCTGTAATGGGATAGCTTGTCTAAGTTGTTTGGCTTTTGTATACTTGCTGCTGAATGTACTACAGTACTACTGGTTGGAAACTTGTCTCTACCAGTATAATGCTGTCTTCATTATTTATCTTTGTATACTCAGCTAGTGTATAGGAAGTTGAGTGGTTTTATTCAGAACAGGTGTTACTCATTTCACTGTGTAGTGGAATGCCATTGAACAGTGATTAGTTGTTGTTATACAGCCGTTTAGCAAGTATTTGCCGCGCACCAACGACATATCGTTCTGGCTGCCAGACACCGGCTTCTCATCAAATGACTTCTACGACTTGGTTCGGTCTGTTGGTGGTGACACTGTGCTCAAGGTGACGCTGAATGACATCTATACATCACAGACGTCGCCGCCGCGCACAAGTCACTGCTACTCAATCACTTACCAGCTGCCAGACGCGTCGATCACACAGGCTGACGTAGCCGTTGTTCACTCACGCATTGGAGCAGCAGCCACAGAACTGCTAGGTGTAGAAATCAGATGAAATACCAGAATTGTCAGCTGTCTACCGTGTATATGAAGCCACAGACGTTGCGGTTAACGGTTACTGCCTTAAGCCATGCAGTTTATTGTGTTATTTCTGTAACTGGAATCCAAGTACAGTTGCAAACTCACAGCCTGGGCCCGATTTTCGAATGATGGATTTACATAAACGTATAAGCATAAAGAATAATATTATATACACACCCTTGTGTACAATCCAACAGATTTATTACATACACAACGTTGTGCAAATGCAACTAATATCTTATATACACAACACTTTTTAGTAAAAATTTGTAACTCTAAAATTTTGTCTTTCTGTTATGCCCACAAAAGACCTAGCCCCCTTTTCTTATATATCCCAACAAAAAACCCTCTTTTCAACGATAAAGTATGAACTTACTATCGAATTCTTGTCAGCAAACGGGTAAAACGTCAGAAAACGAAAAAAACGGGAACCCCGCTACCGCGCCTCCGCAAAAATTTCTTTTATTATTGCGATACAACCTTTTCATTGGTGTCGACAAAATGCGCGTAAAAAATATCACCGTTACTGTGTCGGTTAGGGTTAGTGTTACCATTAGGGTCAGTTTAGTTTTATTTGTTAGCAGTAACACTTTTGGTGCATCGAGTGTCGCCATCTGCCGACGTTGTGTATATAAGATATTAGTTGCATTTGCACAACGTTGTGTACATAATAAATCTGTTGCATTTTACACAAGGTTGTGTATATAATATCGGGGAAGCATAAATGTAGGAAAATGAACAAACTTATCTTAGGTAAACTTGCAACAATGTTGGTTTTTGAAGATTCATGATATTAACTTTGGAAAAGTTACAATGATCTTAAGTTCACTGAGCTATCTTTATAATAACTTCAAAGCATAAACATAACGTAGTCAAAAGAAGAAATTAATTAATGCAACGTGGCTACCAACACCCCTAGCGAATTCAGCATAAAAGTCGTGATCACGCTTTTTGTCTAAAAACGCTGCCCCCTGGATGCATCGACAGTGGTTGCAGCCATTACTGGTATTTGTGACTTATTATTCTGTGAATTGGCGGATGTAGCTAAGTCGAGCCATATCGTGGAAATGTTGATCTTAAGTATCTCAAGTTAAGTCAGTGTTTTTAGGTTATTTCTTATTTTGTTATGTCTGACTTCCGATTTTGTGTGTATTGTCCTTTTTGTAATGAGTGCATTATAGATACACAGATAGTGATGATGAATACATAACAAATCAAGCAGTGCCTTAGAATATTTACAGGCTTTGCAATTGCACAAGATACTCGGACCTGGATAGAATGTGGTTCATGTTGTTGGTAAAATACTACAGCGATGTTTTTGGTTAAATGTAGCTGCTGCTTAATGATAGTGGGTAAAGAGACATATGGCATTGCTTATGATTGACAATAACCTACACATTGACGAGACATCGTTGGTCTTGGAATGAGTTCGTCTGCTACTTTTGTTGCTTTCAGATGGCAGTATGTAGGGATGTTAAGTCCTCATTGCGGCCTCGGACTCGTGCATGTCATGACCACGGCCTCGTATAGTTTGTCGTCAAGTCCTCGTTTTATGCTATTTTTCAACTTCTGCTGCCGCAGTTACTAGTCTACTGGCCAGTTCTGAACTGTTGGAGAGTTTTCAGTCAAAGTGGACTTATAGTGCGACCAAATAGAGCCAGGATGAGTGACAAAGTACATGAATAATTGGCATTTCTTAAATGCAGTGATGTTTGAACTATCGTGATGTCATGTGATGTGAAACTTAGTGCTGATGTTGAAATAGGCACGTTGACGTGCATGTGATGAAACTTGGCTGCGTTATACTTGGCCTAGGCCTCGTTAACATCCCTGGCAGTATGGTTATATAGGTTTATTATTATCTTATACTATTACAGACAGTGCCTTTAGCCACCCTGCAGGTTAATTCTGGTCATTAGTGTTTGGCTGTTTGTTTGGCGCTTCGGTATGTTTTGCCTGAGATGGCATGAAGCATCCAAGATTGAAACCAGGAGTCTGAACTGAAGCTCACAGTTCTGCTTCCTACGTAGTACCTACTTTTGTTTGTTGTGTCATTTGCCATATATTCTTTGCATCCCACCCTTATTACTGAATGTTTGTTCAAGATTGAAGTAGGCAAAACGAGGCTTAATGCAAAAAACATGGCGGCTTTTGTGGCACCTAATACTGCAACATTGTGAGCTTTCTGTGTACCATAAAACTAATAATAGAAGCCCCAGGCTACTATGAAAACATCTGGCCTCGACCCATGGCTTGTATTAGAGACCTGGCTACTATTAAAACATTGCCATACTGCCACAGTGAACCATTTTTTCATTGATGTTCTACATTAGTTCTACACCACAAAACACTTTACTTGTAAAGAAATTTCCAGTGTTCTGGTAATCCATGTCTTGTTACCACGTAGGTCAATATATGCAAACCTTCATCCATACTTGACATGTGCAAACCTGGCTTGTATTAAAGACCCAGCTTGTATTCGAGACCTGGCTTCTATTTAGAAGTTTTATCGTAATAGCTGAATGTCTCATAGTATATAATATAAAACTACTTTTAAGTTTTTTAAGATTTTGCTTTTCGGAAGGAATTATGTCTCAACCTTTATCACGTGAAGCTGTGCTAGTGCTGTATATGCAGTGTTCATGTGTCCCTTTGTCTGTCCATGACAAGTTGGAGTTCCACCAAAGTGGCTAAACATAGGATCATGCAAAAATGATATCATATAATAGATAGCCCAGGGACTCTAGTTTTCTGACGCCAAAGATGTTGGCGAAATTCCAGTGAGGTCACCCCCAGCGGGGGCACAGAATACAGACGGGGTAGGTTACAATCTGCGAGTTTTGACCAGTATCTTGCTATATCTCAGACAATGCGAGATAGGGACACAGTTTACTAAGAAAGGCTAATAGCAATTCGTATATGCTATATCGAATGAGTGACTCATTACTACCCCAAACCACCCCATTTTATACATTTTGTATCGCCTTTCATATCGCATAAAGGGTGCAGATAACATCAAATTTGGCAGATAGGTTGATCATAGCAAGTCTTAGCCCACGGATGGAAAACAACAAATGTTAGCTGTGGGATAACAATAAACCCCCTAATGGGCCTGGTCATGGTCACGTGACCAATATTTACAGCACGAAGCTATGCTAGCGGGGTATATGCTGTCGTTGTTGTGTCTGTCTGTCACAAGCCGGCACTGTATCAAAACGGTTAAACGTAGGATCATGCAAACAATGTCATACGAAAGCTGTGGAACTCGTCTTCTGGTGCCAAAGATCTCGGCGACATTCCAACGGGGTCAACCCCTACGGGGACGCCAAATAGAGGTGGGGTAGGTTCAGATCAGCGATTTTTGACCGATATCTCGCTATATCTAAAAAACGGTGCAAGATAAGAACATAGTTACTACAGGACGCTATTAGGAACTCGTATGCGCTCTATTCAATGGCGCTATGTCCAGTCCCTTGAGTGACCCATACGTACCCCAAACCATCCCATTTTTATATATTTGTAGTGGGCGAAGATAGAGACTTCGAATTTGGTAGATGGGTTGACCGTTGCAAGTACTAGCCCACGGATAGCAAACAATCCCTGAAATGGCTTGGTCAGGTCCAGTGAACCATATCTCTGGAACTGCTGAAGCTACAGTGGTCAAATTTTGTGCACAAGCAACCTATGTCAAGTCTGAGCATAAAAATGACAAATCACCCTTAAGCGGGACGTGACCCACCTTAAATATTGGGCCCCCAGTGTCTCTGGAACGGCTAGCCCTAGCCGCTAGAATCGTCACATTGTGCACACAGGTAGACTCAGACTGTATCAAATCCCACAGAACCACCCCTGTGAGGGTCACGAAATCCATTCTTTAAATTTTGCCCCAATCATATCTTTGGAATTTGTGAAGCTAGGCACTTGAAATTTTGTGTTCTGATTGCCATGATCTATTTCCCCCATAAGGGATGTTTAAATTTTGGGAAATAAGTTATGTATCTCGGAAACGGTGCAAGATACAGACATAGCTGCAATGTAAGACATAGCTGCAATGGAAGAACTTGAATGATTGGTTGGTTGGTTGGAGTTTAACGGCGCTTTCAACACAATGTAGGTCATATCGCGCCTTTAAGGAAAGATTATATTAGAAATATTAACA
>Ga0209363_1001091_pt1 | contig 12348 bp, 10 predicted proteins | sample WorMetexBAHAMAS3_FD_187385 | JGI IMG/M metagenome (GOLD analysis project Ga0209363, IMG submission 187385) | Marine gutless worms symbiont microbial communities from Max Planck institute for Marine Microbiology, Germany - Inanidrilus exumae... | ecosystem: Host-associated > Annelida > Digestive... | reverse complement strand
GGCCAAGGGTCGGTGATGCTCTGCGGCTGGGAAGGTAACCGGAGGCCTGGCAGAAAGTAATGGCAGCCTACCGCCGGGTGGATGACTTATAGTCACCTGTGGGCTGACTGCCTGTACACTGGGATCAGCTCCAGGCCCAGTGCTCGGCAGCGAGTATGGGAAGCCTTTACCGTTTTTAGGTCGACTCGTCTGAGTCGAGCTAATAAAGTGGGTCTCAAATGTCCATCCGTACGTCCGTTCGTCGTCCACAAAAAGTTTCTTCGATTTCAATGACTGACCTTTGAACTTGAGCGTTTGTGTATGTGGGTCATGACCACAGCTCGCCTGGGATTGAAATTCAAGATCATAGGTCAAGGTCAATGCAAAAAATGTGTGTGCTACATATGTAGGTATGTAGGTAGAGGTTGACGAGTGATGCATGATGGTATGCAGTATGACCCGATCCAAGGTCAAGGTCACGAGTTTTTGAAAGTCGGAAATTCAGCCATTTTCAAAGGCTATCTCTTACCCCATTTATAACGGGGGCTGGCAAATGACCACGGATTCTTAAATTGGGGGGCAGTACCTAAAGCTTATTGATTTTTGTCGTAGTTTTTCTGTCACATAACATTGAAGTTGGCAGTAAGTAGGAGTCGACCGCCAGTCCCCTACGGGGCTAATTTATTTAGTCGTTGTAATACAAGAAGCATGACGGCCTGGGACGTGGTCTGTGGATGTGTGTTGCGTGTAGGTGATGCGTCATCCGGACGGGATAACGTTGTGGTCACATCACGAGAAGTGTGTCGTGATTGATCAACGCCTGGCGTTCCTTGGAGGCATAGACCTGTGCTACGGACGCTGGGATACACGCGCCCACAGGTCTCTTTCTCATGACAGACTATTGTCAGTAATAAGCATGGATGTACACTGTGAGTCATAAAGAAAACCGGACCCCTGTAACTTTGTGGCACAATGTCATAAACACTGCTTCAATAGCAATTTATTTTTTACTGGCCAGTATTGTTTTGCTGGCTGGCGTCTGTTGTCTGTCGTCGTGGTCTGTTGTCGTCTGTAATGCTGTCGGCGGGCGGCCCGGGCGCGTGGACGGTCGGCGCGCCGGCCACCAGGTGCGTGAGCAGTCGGGAGGCTGACACTGCACGGCGGGCCAGTACAGTTACGTCCCGTTAGGGCGACACGTCGTTGTACCGTAATGCATAGGTCCATTTAGTTATTGACATAATATTGAAGTTGCACATAACAAGTGTATAGCAGACTACCAGCAGACATAATGTTACTATCGGCACGCTTACGCTGTCTCTCACGCATCATTCGTAAAATGCTGTGTTGACGAAAATAACTGAAACATTTTAATATTGTTTGAAACAATGCATCTAAGCAGCACACAGTAGACTACATCCAATCACAGCAAGTGTTCAAAGTGTTCTCCTTTGGTCATCATAAAGGCCCGGAGTCATTTTCTCCACTGGTCAGTCGCTTTGTTGACAATCGCCTGTTCAAAGTCAACCCACAGCGCCCACACATCTGCTGTCATTGCCATGGAAACTGCAGGTGGTTCTCAACTGCATTAAACTTGTTACTTGCAGATGCAGATGAACTGATGAAGTGCAATTGACTCTGTCAAAAATTACTGACATCTGTGCTTTTTTGATGAAACTTTGTCAGAAAGTCGTAGGGGTCTGGTTGTAGATGCAGCTTCTAGTAGAACCAAATATTGTAACGAAATGTGCTGCATACATGGCCTGAATCCTCCTCTGTAAAACTATAAAATTAGTTTTAAAAAAAATCTGCTACAATTTTGGAGATATAGAATTTTTCCTAAGAGATTTTTTACTGGCACATCCTGTAGATGTTTTCTTTACCATGTTTCACGGTCTATATTGCATGTTTGTAGCTGTGTTTTTTGTCTGAACTCGCACTTTTTTACTGGCCCGCCTAATGGGCCATTTCGTTTTGCTTGCTGGCGTCTGTCGTCGTCGTCTGTAACGCTGTGGTGGGCCGGCCAGCCTCCGGGCGCGTGGACGGACGGCCGCCGCCGGGTCGGTCGCCGTGCGCGTGGCGGTCGGGCGGCCGACACTGCATGGCGGGCCAGTATGGTTACGTCCAGTTAGGGCGACACCTTGTTTGTGACGAAATGATACGGTTATATGTTGATACAATTGCTAGGAAGTATGGCAGACGTTTGGTTGCGGCAGCTGTTTGTGTTCATTGTTCGGCAGATTGACGGATCTAGCGCCGCAGCGAAGGATGACGCTAGTGACATTCTACGGGGAGGACGACTTGGCGACGCTGCAGAATGTGCTTCACCGGGTGCCGAACGTGGTGCCGCAGCTGTTGAGGTACTCGAACATCCCCGGTGACGACAACGGCATGGATGATGCGACACGTAACGCGGTGCAGTGCGGCGTCGCTGAGCATCCGTCGCGGAGCGAAGACGATGCGGCAGCAACTGTCGCTAGTGTTCATGTGACTCTCCGGCCCGACAGCAATGGCGCTTACGTCAACTCAGTTGTCACCGACTATGATGAGGTCGACAGACACTCTACCGACTCGAAGGACAGCAATCTGCACAGCAGGCGACTGGTCCGGCAGGATTGCGCCATCACTGACGAGGACGATCCGCCTGCCAGGAATCCTGCTGAAGGCGGATCGGATCCCGACACAGTACCTGTACCACTGTCATCAACGTCCTCAGACCAAGATACACTTAGTCACTCCACACTTCACACGTTTCTAAGGATGGTATCTACACAGTCGACGGAATGCTTTGAACGATCGGAGCTGAGAGAAGATTCCGACAATCAACATACTGTGCAAGAGGTTACTTATCTTTTGTTCATTATCTTTTCTCCTATCAGAAGTCAATCTTACTATTTGTCTTAGAGTTTGTTAATACTATTAATACGATATACGAATACTATGCTAGCGTGGTATTTTGTCTTTTTGTGTCTGTCTTTCTGTCCACCCGTCTGTCACAAGCCGGTATTGTACGAAAATTGCTAAACATAGGAACACGAATATAACATCATACGTTAGCACAGTGGCTGTAGTTTTCTGATGCTAAATGCCTAGGCGAAATTCGAATGGGGTAACCACCAACAGGGGTGTCAAATACATTTGGACTAGGTTAAAATAGATAGGTTGACAGTGACGTCATTTCTATGATAGCTGTTCTGGCCGCCATGTTATAGGGCAAGGAAATGTAAACATGTTGCAGCACTTACAGTGAGATCGCCGATCGGGCACTAGCAGTAAACTTTTCTTAAAACTACTGATTAAATTTTGTTCAATTAATGTGACAAATCTTCACCAGTTAACTTTTCAAAGTACGACAACACAGAGATCGTATATTACTGTGACGTCACTCTAACCTATTTGTTGGCGATTTTCCAGCAATATCTCGCTATATCGCACAAACAAACAGCGGAAAAAATCTTTGGTGAGTGCTAAAAATAGACATTGTTTGTTTATGTTTGGTTTGCAAAGATGTCGGATCGTTTGGTTGTCGACGGTGAGAAAAATGACTATATTGAGGTTTAAACTTATTACATAGCATTGACAATGATTAGTTAACTTGATGGCGTGATGGTGATGTAATAACGATTATGAAACCGCTGCTATCTTTGTTTACAACATCTCGCATCGAATATTTAATACGTAAGCGCTACCTTTGCTACTTTCCGTTAAGTGACAGCTATGCGATTTTACTCAGCAGTTTTAGTCAGCGATGACTTACTTAACGCTGCCCTGATTAAATTTTGTTCAATTAACGTGACAAATCTTCACCAGTTAACTTCTCAAAGTATGACAACACAGAGATCGTATATTACTGTGACGTCACTCCAACCGATCTGCTGGCGATTTTCCAGCAGTATCTCGCTATATCTCACAAATAGTGCACTACTTACTTACTTACTTACTTTCTCAAAGTGCAGTTTAGTGACGTTCACTTATATCCGTTAGTGCTATTAGTGTGACGTGTCTGCAGCAGCAGCAGCAGAACAGCCTGGCGGTCGATGGTCAGACACGTACAGCGTCAGATGCACCAGTACAACAAGATGGTTCACTCACCTCAGAACAGAGAGCAGCGGTGTTTGGTTCGACAGAGGCAGCAGGAAGACGGTTGACACCAAAGGCAAAGCGCCGAGCTGTATGTCTAGCACACAGCTTCTGCTCTGCTCTCGCTGGCCATAATTCATATGTTTTGATAATCTTTGTTCACCATATAGTTGTAGCCCTGTACGGGCTCCGGGGTGGTAATGCGCCGTGATCCATGTTTTGACTTTGGCGCTATATAAATTGTCTGTTTGTGTGTTTTATTAACTTCCTTCCTCACTTTCGTCCTTACTTTCTTCTTTTCTTTGCTTTTTTTACTTATTTACTTCTTTACTTGTTTACTTCCTGACTTCTCTATCTACTCCTTCCAGAATAGACCCATTCCATCTCCGGGCCGTAGGTCGTAGAAGGCGACCAAACCTGGCTTTAGTTTTTCATGTGTTAATTGTATATTGTGGTATATTTTGTTATGGATGTATGTTTGCTGTTGTTGTGTATGTTTCAATTTGTCAGTACTAAGCCAAGAGATTGGCTGGGAAGAACGTCTCTGTATGACCTGTTTTGTGTCAGATGAGGCATAAAACCAATCAACCATATACTTGTAGCATTGTGAAAATGAAAATAGTGAGAACAAATAGCTTCACGGCACCTTAACAAAAATTACACAAATACACATAAATGTATTGTTGAAAATGCTTAGCAATTTAATGTTGTTGCTCATGAATGGCCTTATTAGAAAACGTTTTACATGCGTGTCGTTAGAGTTATTATATTTGCACAATATTTTTGGCCCATCATTAGGCCGCATCGCAGCACTGGCTAGATACAGGCTACTGCTACAGCCAGAGTAGCGTTGTTTGTCTGTGTGTCTGTCTGTCTGTCCATCTGTTGGTCACATTCATGAACCCTGCGAAAATGGCTGAACCGATCGAGATGCCATTTGAGGCGCTGACTCGTGTGAGCCCAGGGAACCATGTATGAGATGATGAGGGTCCAGCCAGTCGACGTATGTTTATGTGACTCAGCGGCTTGTCAATCAGTTGTTAGGCTTCGTCGTACTCCACACTGTAGAACATTTGCCAGTTAAACGAAGAACTGAAAATAGTACTACTACTATTCGTCATGGGGCGAATTGATCCCAGAAAGAGATGCATATGCATGAGGCAGTCAGACTGGCTGTGTCCATATTTGAGTCGGCTGAGGCATGCCACAGATTAGCCAATGGGCATAGTTGTTCAACTCGCAGGACCTTCCTTCCTTCTTTTATTGCGGGCAGAGGTCCAGCCTACGTCCGAACCTCAGTTCTGAGACCGTATGTAACGGTTCAGTGTGGAAGAGGAGGGGAACTGGTAAGTGTGTGTGCAATGTGTGTGTAGTGTGCGGGGAAGGCGGGGTTAAGTAGCAGTGAACAGCTTGTCGGGTATTTGTAGCACGCCCCCTCTAGACGTGGCCTACTGTCTTGCTTAGCCCTGACTGGTGCTGTGTGCTGCACCAGCTAGTGACCAGCCAAGTCTATTTACTTCAGCTCACGCCAGCGCGGTAAACACCTTGACGCTGCTAATCAAGGTGTCAGCAACGGTCACAGTTTATAGAGGACACCGTCCAACCCTCTTTTTCCTGCACGGGATTATCTTTATCATGTGCATAGGAATTATTAGAAATAATTTACTTTGGTAGGCGGATGCGTCTGTACTGCATATGGTGCTTGAGTGCTTTGACCCCTGGGCTACGTGGGCAGGTTAACTCACAGGACCATAGGTGTCGAAAGTGATGGACCTAATGTCAAAGGTATGATCCATCAGCAGACGATTTTTTATGTTCCATATGTCACTTGGACTACTTCTAAATCTGATGGATCATACCTTCAGCAATGGGTCTGCAGCAGATGTTTAATCAAGCAATGATCACAGATGGAGTGAACGAAAGTTGATTAATTAAATGTGAATTCACGGTGGATGCCAACGACTTTGTGACTGTTCAAGTCACGTTACCTGTTGTGTTGTGTGGAAGATGTTGACTGCCTCGGAAAACATAGCACTGCTATTCCAGAAAAGCAGCTTTCTGGATGTGACGGACGATAATGAAGAAAGACCATGGGACCAGGCGTATGTTGCGCTTGATGTAGTGAATATTGTATGCCATAAACTCAGTACTCCTCGTGTTCTCACTGTTATTTAATATTTTATGCCTTAGCCGCCTGACATAGTCCACGAAGGCATTATGTTTTTCGACTCCGGGGTGGTAATGCGCCGTGATTCATGTTTTGACTTTGGTGCTATATAAATTGTCTGTTTGTGTGTTTACTTAACTTCCTTCCTCACTTGCTTTCTTCCTTACTTTCTTCTTTCCTTATGCTTTTTTTACTTATTTACTTCCTTACTTGTTTACTTCCTGACTTACCTATCTACTCCTTTCAGAATAGACCCATTCCATTTCCAGACCGGAGGTTGTAGGAGGCGACCAAACCAGGCTTTAACTTTTTGTGTTAATTTTATATGGTAGTATATTTTGTTATGGATTGCTTTTGTTGTGTTAGTTTTAGTTTGTCAGTACTAAGCCAAGAGACTGGCTGGGAAGAACGTCTCCGAAATGACTTGTTATGTGTCGGGTTGGACATTAAACCTTAACTCAATATTTTGGGCTGTCCTTCCACTGTGTTTGTCCATTCATTCGCTCATCCGGACAGATCTTGTTACCGCGACGTCGCATGATGGCTTGAGCAATCTGGATGAAACTTACACTGCGTATTTGTTAGTGCCTACTGATTAGATTCTGGAGGTCAAAGATTAAAGGTCAAGGTCACAGCAGGCCGTTGAGGTGGCGAAGGTATCTACGTCGACGCTAGTCAAAGTCCTTCTTCTAGTTGTGTAGTTAAATGTCTGCTGTTAAATGTCAGTTTTCAGATCGTGAGAGCTTATTTGTCTGTGGATCCTGAAGGAAACTCCTGCAGTCAAACAAAATTATTAATAACTAGAAGGGCTCAGTAGAGTGCATACCTCCCCCACCGACTTTGATTTTGACCTTGATTTTCCATAATTTAATCACCTCGTCCCCTGTGGCCAGGGGTATAACTGACCAAGTTTGGTGACAATCGGACTTGAATTGGCGCTTGCAGCTTGTTCACAAGCATACCTATATACCTATAATACCGACGCGGGCGAAAACATAACCTCCCATCAGTTTTGGTGTGGGAGGTAATTATGCACGAGATCTTTTATTTATATTTACAACAACATCGTTTGGCATCATGGGCAGACGGAGAGAGCAGCATTTGCTCTGCAGTAGTGATTGTTAAGTGCTGTAAACAATGGAGGATGTTTGATGTCATACATATCGTTGTCAGCAAACGTTGACAAACATGCCAAATCAAAACAGTGTCCCACGTTTTAGGTAAGATTATGTGGGAGTACCGTTGTTTAGGGAGACTCATCATCATCTGATATGTAGCTGGCTGAGGATATCAAAACCACCTTGATCTGTTTAGCCGTTTCAGCATACTTTAGGCTAGAATCCAACAGCTTGGCCTGATATCATAGACTGGCGTGTTCCTGTTTACTATTGGTGTGACGTAAAGCTCTGCTTACATACGCAAAAAATTTCTGTCGTATGCAAGTTCTGCGATTTTTCGTACGTGCTATTCACTGTCAGTTCGTAAAAATTGTCCTACGTACGTGCAGCCCACGATGATCGTATTCTATTTATAGAACGCCTACTTCAGTCATAAGTTCAATGGACGTGCTCGTTGAGTAACGTGTTCGGCATGTCAGTTTATTTTTCGAATGATAAAAATAAGTGAATTTGACCATCTGATTGCTTGTAGTGATTATGTCGCTCGGTTTCACTTATTTAAACGTGCATTATCTATGAAGAAAGTTATGTTGAAAAACCGTCGTACATTACATTACACGTAATCCTTTCAAAGTTTCGACGTAAATGATGATGTAATTTTTCTATTAACATTTTACGAGCATCGCCATAAATAAATTTCTGCTATGATTCAAAAACCAAACATCGAGGTACCTTCACTAACTCGCTGCCTTTACGAAAATTATGTCGTACGACAGCTCACACCGTGCGTATATTTATGCACGACTTTTCGTATGTAAGAAAGTTTTGTGAATAGCGCTACTCACGTACGAATTTGCGTATGCAAAATTTACGCACAGAAACTGGCGTACGAACTTCGTGAATAGCACGCCTGCTGTGTATCAGTTGTTAGCCACAAGCCACGTTGCTTGCAGTTATTTGATTGTTAAGTTTTGTAGATGATTTGTACATTCTGCCGGTATTGCAATACATTGTAGTCATTGCTCTTCATGTCCAGTTGTCGGTGACTGGTGCAGAGTGTACAGCCAGAAGGAGGAACAAATTGATTCCGTCTTTGACGCACAGTTGGCAAGTAGAGGTCTCTGCGGCTCTTTCAAGATCTGGATTGGCAAAGATTATGTCAACTTCATTTTCAAAGATTTTTGTGATCTCGACCAACCATTCACTGGTGTGTTCTGGTCACCATTTTAGCCGTGACCAAGATGTCAATGTTTTAATGTTTCCGGTCTCTTTTGCCCTGTGTGGGCCCTATCCCTTCACTTCCCCGCTTTTCACTCTGTCTTTTAGTATCTTTTACATTTTCCTTCTTACTCGCTTCACATATTTTCTTGCTTTTCCATCTCTTCCTATTCTACCAGAATAGTCCAACTCCCTTACCAGGCAGGATATCATGGGAGGTGACTAAACCTAGCTTTAGTTTTGTGTGTGTTGATTTTGTGTTATATGTATTTTTTAGTTAAAGATGCATTGTTGTTTTTGTCGTATTTGATTTAGTTTTGTCTTGCAGTGTGATAGCTGTCTCCCTCTGTTGTAGGCGCTAGCATAATAATTGAAATGAGCCCCTTAATTTTTCTTTTTTGGGTGGCTGCTGAACGAAAAGGCGGCCAGGGTTGAGATTAATATATCGCTGGCCTTCCTTCACTGGGTAGGGATAGCTCTCCACCCCTGACCTTTCGTCTCTGATATAGCCATATTTGTGCTGAAAAGGGACATTAAACTCCATCTAACTATAACTATAACTTCCGATCTATTTCCTTGTTTTATTAAAGTATTTTAAAGTATTTCTAAGAGAGCAGTTGTGATGCAGCTGTCAATAGGTTTGATTTTGCCCAAGACATTTGTGAGGCTCGTGGAGTTTTTGACCATTCAGACATTAATAACCCTAAGTTTTAAAATACAGTTTCAAATATATGTTGTTGGAAAAGCTTGTAAGAAATATCTCTTTAGACGAAAACATACGAGGAAGGCACGTGTTTAACACGGTAAGTAGATTATTTACACGTAAGCTGACGGTGTGTTCGTTTTAACTATGCATTCTGTCATTTTAAAGCACTTTTACACTTCCTGTGAATAGAAGCGCAGGTCTTTTGCTATTGTAAGTTGTATGAGGCATTCCGGGCTGTTCGGAATGTTGGTAATTTGTTGCGGTGTGCAGACATGATAGATCGTACCGTGACGCCACGTTTGCCGTGGCACGACATTCACTGTGCGGTGTTTGGCAAACCTGCGCGCGACGTTGCACGACACTTCATTCAACGCTGGAATTTCACTAAGGTTTACTCCAGATCTCATTCTTTGCCGTTGGCTTCGAAGTTCCTGAACTGTGTATCCACAATCGTAATTATCATCAGGTTGTGGTATATAAACTCAAAGATAAACGATGTTGTTAGTATTGTCAAAGTGATATGGTTTTTTTTGAATACCTTTAAAGCCACAGTGTTTTAAACGAACAGCAGTGTTTTAAGTTGACTGATGTCATTCTGGAGGTGTTATGAAGAAAAGACATTCAGCTACTGGGGTCTTGTGAGAAGCAGGGTGCATTTCTTATTAAAATAAACTGCATTCAGCCTGTTCAGTATCATTTCAACAATCCTTGAAGAAGTGTTTTGGAGATGACGAAAAATAGAAGGCTTGAACAATAGAGTTAGCACAAATGCATAACAGTCGGTCTAGGGCACAAGTTCTGCAGTTGGCATATTCAGTGAGTTGTTCGTTTTTTCATTCATTTGTTCGTTATTGTGGGCAGGGGTCTAGCCTGCTTTGCAGCCCAGTGCTGAGACCAGTGCGCTAGCTCAGGAGAGGAAGACAGTGGTGACATGTGACATGGCTAAGGAGGGTTAAGTAGCAGTGAACAGCTTGTTGGGTATTTCTATAACACGCTGACTGGCGCTTGTGCAGCACCAGCCAGTAGACTTGCCACGTCTGTCTGCTTCGGCTCACGTCAGCGCGGCTAATACCTTGACGCTGCTTATCAAGACATCGGCAGTGGTCACAGTTTATAGAGGACGCCATCGAACCCTCTTTTTCCTGTCCGGGATTATCTCCCTATTCGTCATGTGCATAGGAGTTATTACGAATTATTAAAAATAATTTTTTGGTAGGCGGACGTGCCCAGGCTGAGGTTTGAACCCGGCCACGGAGCGTGTCACGTTCTACTGCACATGGCACCTGCTTTGACCGCTGGTCTACATTGGCAGGTCCAGTCAGTGAGTCTTTTTTATGTGAAACTAGAAATACGTTCTGTGGAACATTGCATCTGCCCAATAGCAAGTCCACAACAACCAAACTGTTTCCATAATAAGGGTTATATTGCATATTTTTCACTGCGCATGCGCGAAACGGCCATATTTCTACCTCCAGTCTAAAATCTGACACCATCGTGTTCCTCGACCCCAATTTCCTCTTGAATGCTGGAATTTCGGCGATTTGTGTACATTTAACGCAGTTGTAGGGTTGTTATTAATATTTGCATATATTTTGAGGACCTCTTCACCTAAAATGGGGGCTTTGGGGCAAAATGAGGAAAGGGGAAAGGGGTGGTGCGATGTTTACCCCAAGGAACTTGTTTTTACGTTTGGGGGTTTTACATCTGTGTCAGTTTTGGTGAAAATCCATCAAGAAATGTGAGCGTGAGAGTGCACGCAGACGGACACACGGACAGAGGCAAACTGGTCTTACAATCTGTCCGATGCTGTATGCTATAGCTATGGGACAGATAATAATTTTTTTGTGGACTGATAATCCGACACTTGCGCGTGACGTGTTTGTTGACAGTTGGAGAAGAAGAAGACGGACACAGAAATCCCGATGTTGTTGCCGAAGTCCAACAGTGTGGTGTCTGTGCCGTATTGGGTGGCTAACGCTGCATTCTGCTGCACCACACAGGTCTGTTGGATTGTGATGCACATGTGAACTAATAAGTATGTCGGGTTTTCCTGGTAGCAAAATGAGGCCAGAGTTCACCATGAAGCGCAGTTGTTGTCGTCATTTTTTGCTGTTACAACTGCCGCAAAGACTATTTGACGTCCTAGGTACGATTGTAGTAAACGGACTGCTTTTACCGGCCATGTTGAAGTCTTCAGGCGACGATCGTTAGCGGTGATTTGGTGGCGGGTGACTGCTTTTAATCGCACAATTGTTGCATACCCTAAGACTATCATGGCCTGCTTGGACTATGCACCAGTTACGACCATTTGCTTTAACATCCAGGGCGTTTGTTACATTTACCGTCGCTGCCTCTGCTGCCTTGCCGTGCACTATATGGTCAATTAAGACGTACGTGGTCGCTGTCGACATTGGCGTTGTCGCCTTATAAAGCAATTTGCGCGTCTGTAAACAACTTTGTTACTGGATTGCATAGAACGGGTGCATAATTGTGCAGCTGAACTCCACACGAGTTTTCCCTCACAGTTGGGGAGTACATGTCGTACAAGTTTGCGTATTGTAATCGAATTTTTATGGTAGTAATTAATAATTATTCAACGGTTTGGTTATTATTATTTCTTGTAGATTCTGCGTAGTTCATGCAACTGGTCGGCCGGTATCAAGCATGTTGAGTCTTCCATCCATAATGCATACATTGACCTGATAACCACAGCACAACATTTTATCTACATTGAGGTATGCAGATGCAGTACGTAACTAGATGGCTGTATTGTGTGGAATGCCCACAGTACAGTATTCGGCTTAAAGTGCTCGGTTATCTGTGCACAAGCCGTTTACTTTCTGCACTCGACGAGGCCTAGTATTGCGTGAGTCAGTAGTCGATGGATGGTGATTGGCTTCCGGCGACTGAGTGATGTCAGTATTATCTGCCATGTTGTCAACCTGCATTGGACGTTGCAGAAAATTTGGGGAGGTTTCTTCAGGCCGGGGGAATGACTTTGAAGTGATTCCAACAGTAGAAATGGAAACTAGAAATCCTGTAGAGGGTTATTTTTGGTAGTTAACTTCCGACGATCTGTAATC
>Ga0209363_1001090_pt1 | contig 12353 bp, 9 predicted proteins | sample WorMetexBAHAMAS3_FD_187385 | JGI IMG/M metagenome (GOLD analysis project Ga0209363, IMG submission 187385) | Marine gutless worms symbiont microbial communities from Max Planck institute for Marine Microbiology, Germany - Inanidrilus exumae... | ecosystem: Host-associated > Annelida > Digestive... | reverse complement strand
ATATTATGGCTGGGTGTGTTATCAGAAGCCCTCTATATTCTTCTCAAAACCCTCAAATTCCCTCAATGGCATATGTCTAACTAGCATATTAGCAACTTTCCATTCACCTGGCGCCAATCAGCCTATAATTACATTCCTGAATCCCACTATGGGCCCCTGCTTTAACTACTCTCACAAATGCTGCTCTCTGCAGACTGCAACATTTGACAGATGTAAAGTAAACATAATTAAAACCAAATACAAAACTCATCATGTAACCTGTCAGAACTCTGCACAGAACAACCGTGCCACACTACACCCACTCACTAAGCAGCAACAGCTGCCAGTAACAGACTGCAGTACAAGACGTCACTGCTGACAAACACCAAAGGTACTGGACAAGTTAGTAATTAATAAAACAAGCTGAGAACAAATTGAGCCACACTGGAAGGTGCTGTGAAAAACAAACATGACAACAATGAAAATATCCCACATATGGCACATGAGCCAATTTTATAGGATATTTTGGCACACAAAACTTTGATTTCTGTAATAAGACAACACACTGAATGAAAATGGTCAAAAGTGAGCTTTACATAAAACTCCTTCATTCTAACACAGACAATAAACAGCCCAACAACACAGGTAAGTCGGCAATTCTTGAATCAAGCACTAACAGTAATAAATAGTAACATCCATAACCGAGAGATAACGTACACTGTACCAGCTGGTAATGAGTTTGAAGCCATTAGTATAGCAATGCCACATAAGAATCTAATAAATAACAAATCAAACAAAACAACAGTACATCCACGCCCACAATAGTCTCTGGCAAGTGGTCATTAATGTACAGAATTAAGCCCTTGAGGCCTATAACACAAATGCAGGCAAAGCCATCAGGCACTTCAGGCATGTGCTGCATAATTCACACGTTTCCAAACAATTGCTAAGTCAATCAAATTTTACAATCAATGTACTACTTGTTTTTTTTACATTAACCGGGGGAGAAATAAAACAAAACCTTACTTTGACAACAAAGTATGTAGCTGCAAGAACTTAATAATGACACTGATGTGGTCATTAATAGATCTAATCCAACAATGTCAAGCTACGAACAGAATTCACCGGATTCAACATCTATCGTTCTCTGTGCATTCTGACTTGATTTGAACGTCTGCACAGTAAAACAACAACCAACAGGTCTGCAACAACAGCATGGTGTAATAGTTGAATCAAAAATACATTATACAACTACCTTAACTACTGTCATCTTGCAGTGGAAGTGAAATTAGCAGAGTTCACAGTTCACTGATGTCTACTGTTTCTGGCTCAAAGCACGTTTACCGAAAACCAATGACTGCTTTTTTCAGCTTTTTATCAAACACAATAAGTGTGGGCAATACTGTGATCTCAAAATATGTTGATATCAACAAACACCAGACTTAGTATATCACAGATGATTACAGCTGTAGAAATGGATGCGGATGCTACTATATTACCACGTGCTGATTTTGTGAATCATATCTGGCTTCTTGTTATATAGTTCCATCACTAGACAACAATGTTACTATGCTCGCACATAACAACCAACATTACAAACACAATCATTTTACAGCCACTATGGTTGTTTAAAAGGCATTCTATAAATGGACTCACATAGTTACTAAAATAAACTTACGTAGTTACTTACTTATTACATTATACATAGGTCAACCTGTGTTAGCGGGCACCCCCATTTAAGAAATGCAGTATTCTCTGACCAAAGTTTTTCTGCCCACATGCCCCTTGCTGACGGTTACAAACACATTTGTATTTGTGAGAATATATGCTACAGTTTTTTTTCTTCAACACTGTTACCTGCACCATCTCCATACTATATGCTTATGTGCAGAACACATATAATATTAATGTAAATTAACAAATTCTCAATGCAGAAATTTCCTTCATTTTCTGCAATGGTATCAACTTACATGAAACTGGTGATGTAGCTGAATGATACAGTTACTGCAGAATGCGGAAATTTTAGATGACTTCAGACAAAACAAGCACATCACAGTTTATTACCCTCGGGATGTTGTTAGCACTGACGTCATCAGATGGGCAGGCCGCCGCTGGTTGGTAGCACCAGCAGCAGCCGGGACAGTCCAAAGCCCTGTCAGCTGCGAGGGCGACTGCCGCTGTGAGCGCATGCCACGCGTGATGGCAGGTTCTACAGACGATGATAAAGACCTCGCCGTTCCCACCGACCGCGTGTTGGTTGATGTTGAACGTCTTGTAGATATAACGTCCCCATTGTGCCTTCAACACATAATGCAATAGCTGAGGAATGGCAGCGTATAGCTAGTAGGTGTGGATAGACAGATCAAACTACTGCTGCTGTTACTTCTGTTTATTGCACTAACAGCCAGACCAAAATATTTTTTTAATATAAAAAAACAACTGACATTTCAAAACATCCAATGGTGGTCTGATAGTCCAGTGAGAAGTTGGCATGAATATGGCCACTCTCTAGTAGCTGCAAGGAAGAGGACAATATTACAGTCAACATCCTAGCAATGCCTGAAGTGTCACCAATCAGTCTCTGTATGCAGCATGAAATGTCTGTCGCTTTAACATCCACCTCTATAACTTCCAACACAATGGATCGACTTCAAGCTGACTACAAACGTCTGCACAGACTGGCACCCACCTATCTCACTAATGAACTTCATCCGATAGCAAACAGTCACCCATATACATCTATGATCATCTACATCATGATCATCACTGACTGACCGTCTCATGCACCTTTCCACCAACAGTGACCAGGCGTTTCCAGTTGCTGCCGCTTGTACCTGGAACAGTCTGCCTCACCACGTCACCTCTCTACTGGTTTTCAGAACACCGAAGATCTACCTCTTCTCACTGTCTTTCCCATGACTGTAAAGTGCCTGCGAAGTGGCTCTAGTCATTTTGGATGCTTTAATCATTTATGCATTCGTTCTACTGCGTTTTACCAGCCACATAAATATACTAATATCATGCAGTAAAGAAGTATTCTCGCTAGTAGACCAGCACAATATGTATGCAGCGGAAGCCGTTTCTGTCCATAAAATGCAGCGACTATGCAGCGTTAGTTTGTGAGGTCATGCAATGTTACTTGTTTCTAGCAATTTCTAAAGTTCTGGTGTCCTTAACACTTACCCTGAAGTGCTGTTACAAGCTGCCACACCAGCACCTGCATTCAGACTGGACCGTACTGGCATTTTTCGGTGAAACTTGATATGATTCAGACGATCACCTTGCGTTTCTTTGACTAACGAGCTCTACCATCATACACATAAACACTATCACACAATCTGTCAAATTAGAAGACTAGAGCAACAGTCTGTCAAAAATACAGAAAATAAATACATTTAACGTGCAGAAAGTGAAACACAGAACTGCTTCTGGCTGGTATATCATTACTACCTACACTGCAAAAATAAACTGATGAATATACAGAAAAGAAGCAATGTGGTGACAGGCATTGCAATACCAATGACAAGGCTAACCGAATCATCGTCCATATCTACTTCATATTCCTGGCGGCTCTTCAGTACTGATCGCTTCACTGACGGAGACCGTCGTGTATAAGTCAAAATGTCATCAACCCCAGACTTTACACCAGGTCTGCAGTCTGCTCGAGCTCTATAGAGGTCACCTTGAGCCCACAACCACGCTTGCTTCCTGTAAGCACAATGCACTGACTGCAAACTACAAATGGTGGAAAGCTCCACAGTGACAAGCTCAACAAAGCACGCTAGCAGATCCACTTATACACATCATTGTTTCGTATCAAATTACTTCCAGCGTTAGCAGAATGTAATAGCAACCTGCCAGCACTAACTCTGCTTCACACATCTAAAGTGAAAGCTTCCTCTTAAGCACTAATTCTCACTCATTATGACTACTGAAAACAACACAGCAGAAAAACTGTGCACACAAAAACACATTGAATATGAAAATGTCACCGTAATCATCAAGTCATCTATATATAATAATTCATCGGTGAATCTGGCCACGGGCATGGCTTATGTGGACAAACGGACAAGCGAGGGTTGGGTGGCAAGTGCGGGCACAGGTGACGGGCGCAGACAGACGACGTGCGCACCGGTTGCGGGCGCGGGTGAAAGGAGAGGGGGCGGCACGGCATGCCGATTCACCGGCAGCCACAATCGAGCGTAGCAAGATAGTGGCTTGTGTCACTAACTCAGCTAAGGTTGCATCGACCAGGTTAACACAATGAACCCAACAACAAACCAACCAGTAACGACATGCTATATTGTGTAACCATTGCATGCTCATCTGGTGCTGCCATCTTGTGATTCACAATGTCTACAGCACATCGTATCATGCACCCACAGCTGAAAAAGGAACCTTTTCCTCCTGGGGCTGTGAACTATAACCCATGACCACCGAGCCCTACCTAGATAGTGTGAAGGAAGGTGAACCATCATGCTAAATATCTAGGACAAAGGTCAATTAATTCTAAAGTTACTGTCCAGACACACACAGATACATACAATCTATCTACATCACTAAAGTGGCTGGTAACAACTATTAAAAATTATCAGTAAATAAGCAAGTGTATTAATTACGCTGATACAACCAAAAATAACATACTGTTTATCGACGTTTCGGCTTCATGCCGGAAGCCTTCATCAGGACTGACTTCCAGTACCGGTCGTCAATATGTAAAAGCTTGTCCCATACATGGCTCAATTGGTAGCACCCTTTGTCTTGATTCATGTTGTCAGTCTTCCTGATCCATATGGCCTCCTTTATGAGCCTGGCAGCTTTGTCTGATTCTCAATCAACCACCTTGGCATTCTCCCAGTCTATCACATGATGCTCATTGCAAACACGATCTGTAATGGCAGATTAGTTGCAGATACTAGCTGTCCTAGTCTTTTCTGCTCTAGTAAAGATTCCTGTGATGCTATCCACTTCTTTATGATGTTCTTTTACTCTTGCTCCCAGTGGCCTTCCTGTTTCTCCAACGTAGACCTGTTCACAGTTTTTACATGGTATCTTATAAACCACTTCTGGCTTTTCCTCGTCACTGATGGTACCGGAGTCAGTCCAGATAAAGGCTTCCAACGTAGAGCCGGAATGTCAATAAACAGTATGTTAATTTTTGGTTGTATTATAGTAATTAATATAGTTTTCGTATCAACCTGATAAAACTTTTCACAGAATAAGCAAGTGTGGTTACTAATTACTCACTCGACAAGGAATTCCTGCTGTGGACCAATCACTGAACCTGGTCGACAGATCCGTATCCATGCAATGGCTTCTGCGGCTGTAAACTTGTAGTGTTTCATGATGAAACAGGCAATCAGTGTTCCAGTGCGGCCCAAACCAGCTGCATCACACAACAAAACAACCGACCGCATATCTAACTCACTCCGTAAGGACAAAATGCAAAGCGTTCAACAATCTCAAAAGTGGCAGCTAATTGACGGTGGCGATTTTGTTTGGGCAACGTTTTACGGCCTGCATTGCCCTTCCTGGCAGCAACTAGTGCATTTGGATTAGGGAGAAGATGCTACGGAGTTCTCATCCACAGTGTTACCGGTAGCAACACTGTCTCCGTACCATCATTGATGACGACTATAATGGTGATAATGGGCAATCATGCAGGCATACCCACATCCCAACTAGTCGCACTGAGCCTTCACCTCAGACGCCTACCAGGTAAGCTATTACTCATTACCTGTCCCGCTGAGGATAGGAAGCTAAGTTGGCCTGCACATACAGCAAACTCAAGGTTGCTCGCTGTGGGTCAGAACTAAATAGACAATATCTGAGAGACAAGCCCATTATTCTACCACTAGACCAGGAACACCCGCACAGATGCAACGGCAATAAATTGTAAGCTACAAAACGATGCGTTCTGAAAACACAGCAAAGTGATCGACTGGATGCAGAAACGTTAACTATGCAGATATTCCACAAATATTATTATCACCAACAATTAAGTGTGAGAATAACTGAGTAGCAGAACATTTTCATCATACAAACTGTGGAAATGAACTGAACAGTGCAACAGTTTTATGACCATTATAGAGGTCAAACTTTGTTAGCTGACAGCCTCAGTTGAATAATGAAGGATTTTGTTGCAGTAAAGTTCTACTGCCTGTGTGTCTTTGCTGACTGCAACTATTTAATTTGGATTAGGGAGAATACTTACATCATAGTACTCTTCAGTTGTGCTACCTACACCATCTCCATACCATTCATAGCAAGTCAAGAATTTTGTAGTTCATAAAAAAATAAATAAACAGTGACAAATGACTGCAAACCTTTGCAGTGAACAGCAACTGCTCCCTTCGCTGATTCACAGAGATCGATAAAGCGCCGTATGATGTGGTCACTCGGAGTGCTGCCGTCCATGAAAAACAAGTCATTGTGGACAAAGCCAGCGTCAGTAAAACGCCGGGCATCATACATCTTCTTGTTCAGACGTACGACGTTGGTAACATTTTGCTTGCGAAAATATGCAAAGTACGACTCAGGAGCGTGGAATGGATAACCTGTTACAAAACAACAGTGGAGTTATGGTAACAATGTGGCCTATAAACACATGCATGCACAAACATATCTATTTATGGTCATTCTTCATATTTACTCAGATGAGCAAGTAGCTGCCAATGAAATATTAAATAGCAATCCCATCATTCTTGGCATAACGGAGTTTCCCATCATCATGTGACCTCACAAGCATGACTGGCTTATTACAACCACGTGACAACAGTTAAATTGCTTGCATTGTTGTTTGGTAAAAAATGTTATTAGACAATGTCCGGCTTACTCTGTGTGTGCCACAGCATCAGGTATATTGGCTGATGTTCAGCCTTTCCAGCCAAGATTCGCTCAAGGTCTCCAAGGAAACCAACCAAAGAAGACTGCTGGTGCTATTTAGTATTTTTACAAAGATTTACTACTCATCATCGCGTAGTCGGCTGGGACCATTGTCCATTGCATCACACAAGAATGACCTCGACAGACAGATCAAAGATCAGCAGGAGGGAGATTTACTATTCTACTACTACTATTACTATTACAATGCACAAAACAATTCAATACCATTCTCAACTCGGCTCTTGGCATGTGGACCACAAAATGCAAGGAACTTGTTCGGCACAATCCAGCAAAAATCTCCATTCTCAACTTTCTGCACATTAAAAAACAGTAGCCTTTATCGCTGTGAACTGTGAACAGAAATAAATGGTAAAATGAAAAGATCAATATATCAATTCACAAGAATAAAAAATATTCAGAATTGTAAATGAATATAAATAATAATGACAGCTGTTTTGGTGAGAATGACAAATATGAAGCAGAAAGATTTCTTAAGAAATTAATGAAAACAAGAATAAAAAAAGAATAAACAAACTAAAATAACACAGAACAACAACCACTGAATGGACTTCAATGGACCAGCATCAATGTGGATGCATTCGCTCAATGGCGTGCTGTGACCTTGCCTCTGACCTCCTCTAATCAGGTCATCAGTAGGGGCTAGAACTGTAGGTTTCATCGAGATTGCTTAAGCCATTCATGAGACATCGTGGTAACAAATCTGTCCATCCAAATGAATGGACGAACACGTGGGACGAACAGCCTGAAAACATACTGTCTTCACCGACACTATCAGGTGGCAAAGGTATATCAAAATGAAAACACACAAAGTTGAGAAAATCAAAAACAAATAATATGCCATATACAAGATTTTAAATAATATAAAGCTAAATGATGCTATGGTTAGAGAATATGAATATATACCTCATAATGTTCATATTCCTCTACGTCGAATTCTTCAAAATTTAAGAAACCGTTCAACAATGCCTAAACATCAAATTAAATAAATGGTTTTACTAAACGATTTCTCAAAAAATATAAACTATAAACTAACAACTGTTAACACACAGAGTTAAATGATATTCCAAAGTACACAAAACCTGCTTTATTACAAAAAATTCACTAATCTAAGCTGCTTGAACAAAATATGGTTAAACTAGAAGATGAACTTTGACATCCCAGCGTCGACATGGATGTCTTCGGCACCACATACTTAGGTCTGCTGTGACCTTGACCTTTGACATCAAAAATCTAACCAGTCCATCAGTAGCGCCTAGTGAATATTGTTTTACCTAGTTTACCCCAATTTTCTTCCTCTACTCATTCCTGAACATAATCTTTGGAATCTTTGGGGATTTTTAGAGGCTGCTTGTCAACCAATGAACAGTGTCAAATCAGTCAAAAGTACTGACTACAACCAGTGGAAATCACATACTGGCCTCATCATTTCCTGGGGCCCGATTTACAAAATATCTTAGGAAAAATCCTACGTTTATCATAAGTTTTTCCTAAGTTTATCTTAAGTTCATCCTAAGTTATTAAGTTCAGATTTTCATAGATTTTTGCATGTAATTTACTAAAGCAATCTTATAACTTACTAAGTTCATCCTATTATATGCAGACAATTCTGTGAAAAAATGTTAAGTTATTTTCGAGAAAATGCATTTTTCTTATTAAGTTGATCTTAAGTTTTGCGTAAGTTTTTCTTAAGATTTTCCTAAGTCACACTTTATCCTAAGATTTTCCTAAGTTTATCGTAAGATATTTAGTAAATCGGGCCCCTGATCTACTGCCAGACAGGAAGGGCATTCATTGCTTCCTTTTATGCCAGTATTCTGATGCCAGTAACTATCACACACAGTATTCCAAGAAATATAAGATCAGAAGATTTTCAAAGAATCAGAAAGGTGAAATGCTGGAGTTAGTGCAATGAACAGACCTTGTAAATGCCTTGAAAGCAATCAAGCAATGTGAGACTGAACAACACTGGACCATTCGATGCATCTCTACAACAAACAAAAATTTACAAACATACCACGTACACCTTGTAACGGCCATCTTTCGACCGAACCTTCTAATTTTAACTGTCGTACGACCTGAGGACAGACTTATGCAGAACAGCTGTCCTTTCTGCTGGCTCTTTGTTCAACCATTAAATGGCTCCTAGATGTCGCTCCAGTTATAACTGATGCACTACCCAATTTTAAACTTGACAACAAGCTAATTCTTCATTAAAACATAATTCTAACACACAGTTGCAGGAAGTATGCAGTTAAACCACATTTAAGCTACAAACATAGCAAAACATCATTTTCTTCCAAACCTGCTACCTACATAACAAACCACTTCTTGCTGAAACTGAATACACCATACCTGAATGGCAAAAACGGTGGATTTGAGCCCAAAACAAGAGGGCGATAGGCTTCCTCCGGCAATTTCTTCAGATATATGACCTACATTGAACAACCGAACAGCTATGATCATGAATGCAGGAAAATTTCAGAAACGTTAAGGCTAAAAGGTAATGTCCTCTTAGTCAGCACAGCTACATACACATCTCTGCAGAATTATGTATTTCGATAGTATCGAGCTCATAGTGAATTATGCCTAGTGTATGGATAGTAAACTACATCAATTCCATAGCCTGCCATTACCTCCAGCTTTTACATTGCTATGAAGCTATAATGCTTGATGAAAGATGTGAACGACTTGCCAGAGTGATTACTCAGCTGCAACCCACAACGAAAGTTTAGAGTTGACTACTGCAAGTTACCAACTGCAAGTCCAATGTCCACTCACTGAGCCACAAATGCCACGTGAAAATACCAGCCAATATTTGGCAGCATTATAGTGTTTATTGTACAGTTGCCCAAGGGTATGTGTAGGATGCTAGCCTAGAGCACAAGAGCTCACAGGTTTGATTGCCAATCAATGTGCTGCTATGCAAGACAGGCTGTTATTTCCACAAAGGAGCTGGTGCAATGCTTCGGCAGACTACTCTAAGTATTGGCAGCAGCTGCAGGCTGTCCCATTAAACAAAACAGGATTATTCGGATCCCCTACTGTCATTAACCATAGAAACTATTGTCTTTAACTCTGTTCAGTTGTTTAGCAGCATCAAATAAAGTTAATTAAACTTGTTAAGATGTAACAAGCCTAACTGTGCAAATACGTATCGACAAAATAAATTTTTTAAAACAAATATGCTGCATTACAGCATATGCTCCAATCAAGAATGCTGCATTAGCACGCTTCTGCGGATCAGGACGAGTGTAGTGAACTATTTTCTTTTTCGCCAGTGAGAAAGCCTGAAATCACACCAAGTAACACTGTCTGTTATTTTAACATTACCTGATTTTTAACAAAGGAAAACCACAAAGAAGTAATTCATACTTCAGACTAAGTACAATGAGAAAGACTCAGCCAAACAATGTACATAAAAGCACCGAGATTTTGTATTCTGTTGCTTTCACATTGTTCACTTGTGTAGGCTACGAAGAACCTACTGCGTGCTGATGTGATATTAAACAACTGCTCATTCTCTTCATTGCTTTGACACTGATGGCTGGGTCTCAAGAAGGACTTCCGGCTTGTAAAAATCTGTGCCACTGTAACAAACAGTGTCACACAAAACAGACACGTTCACCTGTTGATTCACCTGGCTGCAATCTAGCAATGAAGTGCGAACACACAGTAAGCATTATGATGCAACAAAGTATTACAGTGTATGTACAGTTTAACTGCAATCAATCAATCAATCAATCAATCAAAACGAATTTATATAGCGCCCTACGTCGCAGGCGAATCAGAGGCGCGTAAATGCATACACAAATGAAACGATTTTACTTTTAGTCTCTTTTGATATTTTTTGCATTATGATTCCATGCAGTATATTAAATTGGCTAACTATCAGACTTTTAGTGCACATTAAATGTTCAATATCATACAGTGGTGGCTCAGTAGTCTAGTGGTTAGGGCGATGAACTTGCAAGTAAGTGGTTATGAGTTCGCTCCCAAGCAGCCGCACTATAGGTCGGTTGGGACTGGGACGGGTGACCATCTTCAAGCGGGCATACCATCTTGGCCAGGCCAACTCAGCCTCTTAACCTCTGTGGGACGGGAAATGAGTACTGGCCAAAGTGCGATGATGCGCTGCAGTTGGGTAGTAAAGGCAGGATAGCTCATTCCATTTATGGATAAATGTGTGGGTGGCAGGTAAAACTGTGTGATCCCTCGTTAACATGTGCCATTCTAAGCACTTTAATAAGTACTTTAGACTTTTAGAGGTGAGTTCTCAAGAAAAGGTGCTATACAAATTTCCTGTCTTCAACTTCTTTAACTTCAACCATATCATTAAAATTCATCAATACAGTTGACGCAGATACCTTTAATTTTTTGTTTAACTTGCAGCAGTATCTGTAGAGTGAAGCAATGTTCAGAGGACCAAAGTCCGTAAAGAAGCTGCAACACAGAATAGTACTTGTAATCAGAATTCCCCAATATCTCAACTCTATACATTTAATGAAAACAACATTAAAACACATCAATCAATAATCAAATTATTTTTGCAACTGCAACTGTCGATACGCGTGTGTAGAACACATTAAACTGAAATGGCTTTCACCACTGCCTTACACAGTCCAATATGCCCTGCCTGCAATTAGGGAATGTTATGACAAATCTTAGTTTCAAATTGAAACTAAGATTTGTCATAACATTCCCTAATTGCAGGCAGGGCATATTTGTTATCGAAATGGTACTGACATTGTTTGACTACATCGATACTACTTGTAGCAATTTACTACAAAATCAAGAGATGAGAGATCAGACTTCAGTAAAGGACAAGCTTATAAGCGATAAATTAGCACCGGAATAAATTTACTGCTAATTAGTTCCAGAGTTGCCTCTTCTGGGGCAATGTGGCTAATTTTGCCAAATATGGCATTAGTTGACTGACAGAAGGATTTCTTATTTTTATTTGGATTTGGAAGATGGATAAAAATTTGAGAAAACCCAGAATGGCCATTGTAATTTGTACGCAGTTAGTTGGAGTTAATGTCCCCTTTCAGCACAAATATGGCTATATCAGAGATAAAACGTCAGGGGTGGACAGCTATCCCTACCCAGTGAACCAAGGCCAGCGATATATTAACCTCAACCCTGGCCGCCTTTTCGTTCAGCAGCCACCCAAAAAGGGAAAGGGATCGAGAGGCCCATTTAAATTATTACTCTAGTGCCTACAACAGGGGAAGACAACTATCACATCGTAAGACTAAACTGAACCAAATACAACAAAACACCAGAATAAATCTTATCTAAGCAATACACATTACACAAAATAAACGGAAAAACTAAACCCAAGTTCTGTCACCTCCTACGACCTCCAGTCTGCAAATGGAGTGGGACTATTCTGGTAGAAAGAGAAGCAATGGACAAAAGAAGAAAATAGGTAAAGCGAATAAGAAAATGAAAAGGGAAAAAGTAACAAA
>Ga0209363_1001088_pt1 | contig 12359 bp, 6 predicted proteins | sample WorMetexBAHAMAS3_FD_187385 | JGI IMG/M metagenome (GOLD analysis project Ga0209363, IMG submission 187385) | Marine gutless worms symbiont microbial communities from Max Planck institute for Marine Microbiology, Germany - Inanidrilus exumae... | ecosystem: Host-associated > Annelida > Digestive... | reverse complement strand
CGAATTTTGGCATCAGAAAACTAGAGGCCCTGGGCTATCGTATGGTGAAAAAAACTTCAAGCGGCTGAGTAAGGTGCACCAACGTTACAGACAGACAGACAGACGACAGACAGACGGACGGCCGATAGCATATAGCGAACGTGAACGTAAGTACCGCGTTCGCTAAAAATAGTATTATATACCCGGTCCCGGTCCCTGTAAAACATATTTCTTACTTACTTGCTGTTTCGTAGCACTAACGAAGAATATTTAAAATGTGGGCGTGTTTCGTTGGAGTTTGGATTTGTGTTGGAAGTTTGTGTAAAGTTTCACGTAGCTTTGGTTTGTGCGTAAATTGTAAGTAAATATGCACAACTTATTTGCGATTTGGACTTTACAGAGTGGCATGTAGATAAAGCATGTGTGGCTGTACAGTTTAAATGTCGCATTGATGCTAAAGAACTTCTCACATTGCACGTCTGGATGGTCTGTGGAAGGCCTTGTCTAAAACATGCCGGGACAGCATAACAGGCAGAGACGCCGGGACAGTCGCGATGCTGTACTAAGTGAGACCGTCGTCCAGTGAGCAATTGTCACACAATCCAAGCCGGGACGACGTTGTCGCGTTGTTGAAGCCGGGACAACAGACACTACAGACAGCCATCTACCTATCCAGCACTACCTTTTTTAGTAGTACTATTGGAAGACGCGGTAATTCGGTCTCTACAAACAGTAATAAAACGCGTATGTTAATGTTACTGTTGATTTTATAAATAAAACTGAAACATAATTAAAACGCGAAACGACGGCTACGTTGGAACAAAAAACGCTTGTAATTTTTAATATTCTTCTGTTTAGTTTGTCTACCTACTTGTAACAAATACGGGCTATAGCCTACGGCTGTTCCAAAATATGTTGACTGCTTGTTTGCACGGATAGCTAATTGTTCCAGGCGTGTTTACTGTGCATCAACCAGGTTCACTCCATAATCTGCGTCAAACGAGGCCTGACACTTGCGTTGCTAATTGCTCACTGGACGACGGTCTGATTTAGTACAGTGTTGCCACTGTCCCGGGGTCTGTAACGAGCGGCCGATGCACGCTCGACTGCGCAATCGCCTGCGGTCACAGTTCGCGCGCTCGCCTGCGCAGGCCTGTGGTACGACAGCGGCACGGCCTAATCGCGCGCTGGCCTGGGGTCATGGCACGTAGCCTTTGATGGGGGACCGTCTCAAACGCTACAGAGGCGCCGAAGTCACCGAGGACAGAGGCACCGAGAGGTATGGGGCTTGGGCCTGTGGTCCGACTTCCCGGCCGGCCTTTGGCCGGGTAAACGCTAGTAGCCCAATATTTATGTGTTAATCTTAGATATTTTACACTTTAAATTACATTCCCTAGGTGGCGCCACCATTTACAATGTGGCATATTTATTACATTCTCGTCGCGCAATGCTGTTTCGTATACTGTTTTATTGCTCCTCCAAGTCGACCTAATAATGTGGATCTCAAATGTCCGTCCGTACGCCCGTCCGTCCACAATAAGTTTCTTCGATTTCAACGAAATTTGGCATGTATGTAGAGATCGACGAGTGATGCATGATGGGTGTGCAGTATGACCCAATCCAAGGTCAAGGTCAAGGTCATGAGCCCTTCAAAGTCGAAAATTAGGCCATTTTTAAAGGCTATCTCCTCCCCCATTTATAATGGGGGCTGGCAAATGACCACAGATTCTTAAATTACGGCACAATACCTAAAGCTTATCAGGGCCGAATTTTTCATTTTTGTCCTAGTTTGTGTGTCACATGACTTTGAAGTTGGCAGTAAGTAAAAGTCGACTGCCAGTCCCGTACAGGGCTGATTTTTTAAGCTTGTACCCACCCAAGGGCCCATCTTTCCTCCCAGTCCCGATAGACTTGTCACACTTAGTGCCATCTGTGCGTACTGCAGTTCCGCGTCAAAATTGAATTTTCTTTGCTCAAAAATCATCTTCTGTTGTTTATAAATCGAGAAAACAGTGATTTCCGGTGTTCCAATGCTAAAGTATTCCCCAATTTTTCTACAGTTCGCAGTACTTGGCAAGATTTTACATGAGAGCGTCGCTTGGCCCATCAGCAACAGCTGAAGCACAGTATAAAAGTGGCTGAGCCTCTTGTTTCAATCTGGTACTAAAAAAGTGGCGTCGGTCGGAACGGTCTAGAGGGTCGAACTGCATCATCTTGCAAAATTTCGTTGAAACTTGAAATTGCTCGAACTTGGGCGAGATACGGCAATTTTCGATTATTCAAGATGGCGGCCGCCGCCATATTGGATTTTTGAAATTTCAAATTTTAACAGTCGGACTGGTCAAGAGGACGGACTGTATCATTGTGCTAAATTTTGTCGAAATCGCTCAAAACCGCGACCAAGGTATGGAGATTTTTCAATTTTTTCAAGATGGCGGCCGTCCGCCATCTTGGATTTGTGATGTGTGTGCCATTTGGTGGTCTTTAGCACTGTGCAAAATTTGGTTGTAATCGATGCACGTTTTTCCATTTCGTGAGTTTGGCTTGAAAACTCCTATTCACACCCCAAAAATGGGAGTTTTGGATGTTTGACTCCCAAAATTGGGAGCTATATTGGTTATTTCACTCATTCGCCCAGTAGCCGCCAGTGGACGCATGTGCATCTAATTTGGCACAGCTGCAGGGGTCGTCGACATAATCACTTGTGTCAAATTTCTTGATGATGGTTGAGGGGTGTCGATTCTGTAGGGGGTCAAAAATTGCCCTTTCCCATTGACAAAGCCAGTCTCCATTAACACAGGGCTGGCACTACCGTGCAGCCTGTGATTAAATGCCCTGATGTGTGATTAACTTTTGCATAAAATATAGCAATACAGAAGTTATTCAGTTGCACGCTTGTGTCTGTATTTGCAGTTAATAATGAGTAATGCTAAATACTCAGTTAAGCGACACTTGGAGTTTGGAGGTGCTATTGGTGCTAGTCTGCTTGTGTTAGGACTTCCAGCAGCCATTTTGGCCATCAATATTGCTTGCAATAAGGTATTTATAGCCATGTATACAGGCAGTTGGTTATTTTTATTAGATTGCAACATGATATATTGGTGATGCACAACAAATTTTAATGAGATCTTTAGCTTTTATGACTTACAACGACAGTGAGGCGAGTTTATGTTCCTCCTCTCTCATACTGTTTTCATATCACTATTTTGGGTTGTGTCATCCAAAAAACACTTTCAAAAGCCAAAGTATAAAATTTAAATACACACTGCATGATTGTATTTGCTAAGCAATGTTTTTTGTTTTAAATTTTCAATGCGCACTTTCAAGTTTTAAGTAGTACACCCTTTAATGTACTGTATTACAACTGATGTGTTTTCTCTAGGATGAGTGTACTGTGCTTCATATTCCGACATTGCCTGCATGGTCCGAGTTATTGGATCCAAATGCAATGTTGATTTTTTTGGGTTGGTTTGTGTGGCAATTACTGCTGGCAGCTTTGCCCACCGGGACTGTTGCATGTGGATTGCCGTTGAAAACTGGAAAACAGCTTCAGTATCGATGTAATGGTGAGATACGTTTCGGGTATTTGTGCTTTTGTTAAGAACGTCAGAGACACTGACAACTGTTATTTCATTTGCAGATTACTAACTGAGTACAATTATTCCATTTAAACTGCAGTCTTTTATGTCCAGGATAAAAAAATACATCCAAGTTATGATAATGTATGCATATTGCTACAGATTGTGATCTCTGCTTATTGCTTTAGCAGCTTGTAATTGCAATTTAAAGCACTAAGATTTCCCAATCACAGCTTTACAAATATGTTTGTCATATGCAGGTTTTATTGCATTCGTCATTTCTACACTGGTTTTTATTTTACTGGCACTGCTTGGCATTCCCGTGCAAGTTGTCTATCACAAATTTCTGTCTCTTGCTGTGACATCGATTGTCTTCTCGTTCATTCTGGCATTGTTCGTATACGGCAAGTCGTTTCATGCTGACCACACAGCTCTGGCTGAGGGTGGTACGTCTGGTGAGGATTTATATCATGCTCTGATAATGCATTAATGTGTAATTAGTTTGTTAGTTTAGTTTTTATATTCATGTTATTTATATTTTGAGCTTTGGGTTATTTTGCAAATTATTGACTTTTGTAAGTAATGTTCAGAGTGTATGGTGTTTGGTTGTTTAATTACTGTATATGGTTGTTATGTTGATTGGTGCTTAATGTATGCATAGTTGTACGTGGGTCACAATTAAGAAACAGGTACAAAATTTTATGACAAGAAATAATTTTGTACATGTAAAGCAGAATGTTTCCTTAACAAAAGTAGATGCAGATTTTATGTTAGTCAGGTTGAGGAACTATCCGAGATACTGACTGTGTGTTTAAGATTACTTTCGTTTTTTTGTGAACTGCCTGGTTTTCGGTAGTTGCTGCTGCTTGTGTTGGATCTTCCAAAGTTGACCCTTTGAAATCTTGGAGTGAGAGAGTAAGAGACAACAGAAAAAGCATTCCAAAGCCAGACCCACATGGAAAAGATTTTATATAATGAGAGTCGTTAGGCACTGATATGTTATAGGAACTGATGAACAGCAATTACACAAGATATCACATTGGACTGATAAATAGGTCTTGTGGTGGTGACGCAGTTCCACCTTGTTGTTCCAATCAAGCATTGAAGGAAACTTGAAGCAATAACAATGACCACAGTAAATCATGCAGTGGACCATGTCTTACACGACCCATCGACTGACTCCTGAGGCAAGCGATTTTACACCCTTTGTGGTTGGTTGGTCGGTTGGTTGGGAGATTAGCATCCCCTTTCAGCATACAAATAGGATATATTGGGGACAAGGTCTTGAGTAGAGATTTAGTTCTGCCAGGTTAAGTATGGCCAACGATACAGTAACCTCTCAGCCTTTTTGTTCAGCAACGACCCAATATAACCTATTTTTGTGCTGAAAAGGACGTCAATCTGCAGACCAACCAACCAACCGTAAAGGGTGTGAAATCCCTTGCTTCAGGAGTCAGTCGATGGGTCGTGTAAGGCATGGTCCACCTGATGATTTTTGGTGGTCATTGTTATTGCTTAAAGTTTCCTTTAATGCTTGATTGGATGACGGGAAGGTTATCTGGCATCTAAAGAACCTGCTTCAAATGACCTCATCAGCTCTCTTTTGAACGATTTGGAGCGACTACAGTGAAGAAGGTAAGTTAGACAAACACTGAAAGTACTAGTAATACTAGAAGAAGCCACCACTCACAAGAGTGCAAAACACACCTGCAATGTTCTTGTACCTTTGACCTTTTGACCCCAAAATAAATTGATTTCCTGGACTCATGTTGGAACATTTTTTTGTCAAATTTGGTGAATCTAGCTGCATCAGTTTTTGAGGTATTGTACATGAAAACAGAAACATATAAACACAAGTGAAAACCATACCTCTGCAAAAATAGCTGTGGTTTTTGCAGGCTGGACTGCCTACCTCTTGCCTAGCCAACACATGCATGCAAAAATGTGTTTGTTTGTGCATTGTAAAACAGTCTGCTGTTAACGTGCATTGTAGGCATATTCATCTATGACTTCTTCATGGGTCGTGAACTGAACCCTCGCATAGGTCCAATTGACTTGAAGTTCTTCTGTGAGCTGAGGCCTGGTTTGATTGGCTGGATTATGTTGGACTTCAGCTTCATCGCTGAAGTTGTGGCTAATGGACAGTTTCCTTCTGCCGCTCTGGTCTTAGTAACAGCATTTCATGTACTGTATGTCGCCGATGCCTTGTACCACGAGGTATTGTGCACTATTTGTTGATGTGTGACCTATTTCATCTTCTCATTACGTCACCTCTTCTTGCTGTTTGCTGTATAACTGACACAGTTACAACGACAGCAACCGTTTTACAACGATTATATACGTCAAACTTTGTTAGCTGGCACCCCCACTTAAGAACTGAAAGATTATGTTGGAGTTACTGCTCACAGGCACTTGCTGGCAGTAACTAGCAAATTTGGATTACACAGAAGACGTGTAGAGTTCTCCTCAGTGGTAAAGTAAAGTATACGTCAATTTGTATAGAGCATCGTCGTAACTACCTCTAATGCACTCAGACATGGATCAAACAGTTTTGCCTGCAAATTACACCGTGCCTGCCTTTACTCCCCAGTCGCAGAGCATCACTGCCCTTTGGCTGGTACTCGTTTTACCATCCCACGGAGGGTAGAAGGCTGAGTCGACCTGGGTGGTTGGTTACATACCGAAATAAAGTGCCGCTTCTGGGAGTCGAACCCGGGCACGGTTGCCCATCCCAGTACTAACCGGGCTTAGCGTAGGTTAACCTCGTTGAACAAGATCAACGTGTTACCACTATGCCAAACCAGTGGTCTGACCTAGACTGTCTGTGTGCCGTTATATAACCGACAGTTAGAATGGAGTTATTATCAAATTTTGTTACACGTTAATTGCTTATACGTTAATGCTCATTGTAACAAAAATATGCTGTGGTATAATGTTTATGTAGCTTGTTATTTATTTTATTTATAAAGCCATCTTTAGCTGAAAGATCTAAGTCCCAAATTTTGTGCGGGCAGTGTTAGTGTACTGTTTAAGTTTGTTTATTTACTTCATTTATCTGCATTGCTGACCATGTTCGTGTATATAGGAAGCTGTATTGTCAACAATGGATATTGTTCATGATGGCTTTGGTCTGATGCTGGCGCTTGGAGACTTGGCCTGGGTTCCATTTATGTACTCTCTTCAAGCACGATTTGTGTTGGAACATCCTCAAGATTGGTCATTGATCTTTCTCGTTGGTGTACTGGCGTTGAACTGTGAGTATTGACATTTTTTCCAGTTTCATTTGTTGAATTTTGTACAACAGATGTATTTGAATAACACAAATATCTGTTGACAGGCATTAAAAGTTATTCTGGAATGCTGCCATTGAGTACACTATTGATTTTGGACGCATGAAATAAATTGACACATCCCATTCAGTCACTTACATCTAGACGCAGCAGATTGCAGCTGGAGAATGGTGATGTCATTTTCAGTCATTGATTTATGAAGTGCACAAGGTCAAAAATGTGTTGATAGCTACAGTGCTTTATGCAGTCACGTTTGAGACAGCATTGAGTGGTAAAATTTACAAAAGTAGTATAATTTAAAGAGCGAGTGAGTGATGACCAGATATGTTAACAGTAAAGCTGTCCAGTTAATGTAAGATATTTTATAGAGAACAGGCTAATTTCTGTGGGGTGTGACTAATTAATGCAGCGACCTATAGATGCCGATAGGGGGGCTAAACTGCTGTATCAAATATCAACTATCAACAAGTAAACCTAACCCAGACACTCACCCCATCCCTAACCCTACTAGCCCTAACCTTAAATCCTAATTTTTCCACGTTTGCACAGTTTGTCATTATCCTTAACTGTAACCAGCGGTAAATATACAGTTAATGACGCAGTATTTTATGATCGTAAGTGACTTTGTAGGCTGATAGCGCAAATAAGCAGATGCATTAATTAGTCACTCTACTTTCTGCAATATAGAAGTTTAAAAATTATTATTCACAGATTCATATTTTCAGTATAGGAAACATCTGATCAGTTACAGTTTTTACAGAGATTAATGGAGTGATGATGAAGGAGATCACGGCCTATATGAGAAAATTCTTTTAAAACTATTGTGGTATGCCAGTTATCTTGCCAGTTAACTAAAATTTTGTCCTTCTTTGTGAAAACCCTTATAGCAACAAAAATGTAAGCATTGCGTCATTCTTCGCAGAACATGTTCAGTAAGCTATGATTTTTCACATATTAGAAACTAAAATTGTCACGTTATGTTTTTAAAATTTTATATAACAGAATCTAAGTTCCATATTTTATTTGAAGTTGTACTATTGCTGAGTTAAATAAGTGATATTTAATGTGATTTAGTGTGGTTAAAATCATGTGTGTTTCTATTGAGTTATTGTGCATTTAAATAGATTTCTATTTTGGCATCACTTAGACCCGTCAGCTGCCGCCACTTACAAAATGTGGCTTGGCTGACCAAGTTTTTGATGGACTGGCCAGCTCAGCCATAATGTAATCGGCTGGCTAGCCGTTCGATAATACCGGCTGGCTAGCCAGCAGATATGATGAACTGTACAGCAAAGTGCAAGCATAATCGTTGGCGGCTAGGTACAAGTCGCAGTATATATGCTGAACATGTATACGCCCAAGTTTATTTTGTTGAGTAATTCATTTGTTATTAACACAGAGTACCGTGATACATGAGCTGTTAGTTTTATATGTTGAAATGTAGTTTTCAGACATGTTTGCATGCACATGTTTTGTACTTGTGTACTGCTTCAGTGTTTAAATTTTGAACTAATGTGTCTGTTACAGCTATTGGGTATGTGGTATTTCGCGACTCGAACTCACAGAAAAATGCATTCAGACAGAACCCGGAGTATGCTGTGAAGAAACGTATGTTACGAATAAGAGTCATGAAATTTTCTTATCACATCAAACTTGTGTCATCGAGTAATTTTTTAAACAGTTTATTTGATGCAAAGTACAAGAACGTTTGTTTTGTCTTGATTTAACTGTTGATCTATGAGGTATTTGTTGGACGTGCAGACCGTAATGATTCCACTCTGGTAGTCCTATGTGACCTTTGACCTGTCATAACTTGTGTTGGCCTCAGAAAACTGAAACTGGGAGCAGTGATTGTTGTTACAGTGTTGTTAGTCAAATGTTTCTTCCTGTGTAAATGTGCCTGTATGTTTGTGTTTGATGCTGTGTGTCTGCTGAATAGAATGTTGCAATTTTCGTTTGCTGTATGAAATAAACATACAGATATTTTAAGATGTCAGTTCCATATGTTTACTGTACTGTATTTTTAGACTCGCGATTACACATAGTAAAGCTTCTGTACGTAATAGTTATTGTGTGTAGTTTTAGTCATGTTCTTGCAGATTTAAAGACACTGACGACTGAGTCTGGCCGCAAGTTGTTGATATCTGGTTGGTGGGGGTGGTCTCGACATCCAAACTACTTTGGAGATCTGATGATGGCTCTGTCATGGTCTCTGCTGACTGGTATGATCCATTTTCATTAGCAGTAGAATTATGGCAACATCTTATCTCGTTATCAAAAATTGGATAAATTAGGTTAAATGTTGATGTTGATGTAACTGCAGTTAATGATGAATGAGATGTCATTCTGTTGTATGCATTGATTGGGTCATTAGAGTCAGAGATGAGTAATGATGAGTCCAGCTGCGACACGTTGAACTGGACATGTTCACACGCATGAGCCTATATCAACAAGTGCTGCTAATGATGACCTGGGCATATTCTTCACACATATGGGCCTATATCAACAAGTGCTGCTATTTGCTGTATGTGGCTACAAATGTAACTGAGGTTGACGGAAAGCAACTGAAGCTGCAGCTGGATTTATCACTAGCTGGTTATTGCCTTCAGTGTCTTGACACTGTTGTTGGGCATCAGGAAGAGCTTCCAGTCCGTAAACGAATTGGGTGATGAGAAACTGGCATGGTTATCTGTCTGGAATGAGGTGCAAGGTGCGATTTGCGTATTGTCCAGCGGATGCTACTACCACCCCATCGTCTCTTGCTTTATTAATATACAGAAAGGTTATCTACTTTGTTTGGTGCCAGCTTACTCAGCTTGTCCTCGAAGACAGGCTGTTAAACAATTGATGTTGTTGTATCACCTGCATGATGACTGGAGCATTGCCAATGCAATGCAAAGTTTACACTCACATTCACTTTTACATATTGATCATGTGGTATATAAATGGTGAATACTGGCCAGTTTACAATCAAATGTAAGGGCAACAGTCATAGCTCTAAAATGGCAAATATCAGTTTGATAGGACTTCACCTAGAATGTTAAGCATGTCCTTACCAGCCAAGTCATGTGGCAGTTGATGGATCTAAGCTCTAGTGCTATTGCTAAGATGGCCATTTATTCAGTGTTACAGTCACATATATGGTGAGTTATGATATTCCGTGTGACTTTGCTGGTAAGAGCGTGCTTGACATTCTAGGTGGTGTCAATGATAATACTGTGCTGTGTGAACAGCAATCTCTGAATTAACATCACACCAACCAGTTTAGCAAAAAATAAGAACTCAACAAACAACTACACTGACAGCACTTGGTATGACGCATACTTCCACCTCGCCACAATGAATTTGGCAGATGATTACCCCCTGAATATTTTCACACTGCACTGTAACTGTTTTTCCCAACTTTACTTTTCATTTTTCAGTGGATTGACTGCATCTGTAGCTGAAACCTTGTGACCGTTAATTTTGACCAATGACCTTGACCTTCACACTTGACCTCTATAGCGTCAAGATGAACAAGCTTGCTAAATATGATATCTAGGTCATTCAGAGATTACTATCTGGACACACGCATACACACTAGACTAACTGCTGTACCTAGACCAATAAAGTGGTCAGTAACGAATCTGATAGAAGCAGGCAGTAGACTGCATGTATAGCAATAGTGCTGTTGCGAATGTGACAGAGCATGTTGGCATGTGTTTTGTGAACAGGGTTTCAGCACATTCTGCCGTACTTCTACCCAATATATTTCACAGGTCTTCTTGTACACCGAAGTCTGCGGGATGACTCTCACTGTCGTCTGAAATATCAGCGTGATTGGGACCGATACTGTAGTCTTGTGCCATATCGTATCATACCATATGTGTACTGACTTGTTACATCATTTTTAGTTACTGCAATGCCAGTTTTTAGAGTACAGTAATCTAGTACATAAATTATTGCTTATGACACGTCTGCAGTTTGCAGCACAATGAAGTAATTCCTTAGGAAAATGCCAGTGGTTTAGAAACAGATATTTCGTGAAATTTTAAGCGCTTTTGCGGGGTTTGTCATGATTCCTGTGAATCTTGCTATGAACTGTGATTTAAATTCTGTTTACATTGCCTGTAGCCAGCCCTACATAAATTGTGGTAACTTGCTGTTGAAAATTTTCAACCTACCTTCTGTGGCGGAAAGTAATGGCAGCCTACCGTCGGGTGGATGACTTATAGTCACCTTCGGGCTGACTGCTTAATTCTTTTTGCCGCATTCTGTAGATGCATTTACATTTAACATTCACATAGTATTCGATGCATATGCAGTTTACAGCTGTTTAATTTTTAGGGCGCATTGCATGCGCCCGATGCATAAGATGCGACATATTGCTACAGATGGTGTCTGTGCATCTGTTTGTTGGTCAATTTCGCGCACCCTGCAAAAACAGCTGAACCAATTGAGATTCCATTTTGGAGGACTGACTCACATGGGTAATAGGAACCATGTATTGTTAGACGGGGTCAGCATCAAACAAATGCATTCGCATCCATGACGGGTGAGAAGTTGGTTATGCGGCCTTTTGCTAAATTACTTTGGAGCTTGTTACTAAATGAGGTGTCTGTGATTTTCTGTTTATTTGTTTTTCAGCCAGTAATGATAGCACAGTATCAAAAACACACTTGTATTATTTCAAGAATTATTAGTATGTTTCACTCAGTATTTTATAAGGAATAGCCAGCAAGTATTTGTGTGTTCATTACTGTTATTGTGTGTAACTGACCAGTAGCACAATGCAGTTTTAGGTGTTGTGCCTACATCTTCCTCATGTAATACTGATGTACTTATGTCCAAATGAATATGCGGCATCAAACAAACAAGCCAGATTGAAGCTTATGGACTGTTATTCAGTTATTATAAAAACAAAAACTGGCTTCAGTTTCTCTTCATTGTAAAAGCCGCCGTTCTCTTTCAGCAAATATCAAAATTTTATCCGCAAATTCAATGCACAGAATACAGCGATCACATTTATTTCAGTCAGCGGCCTTTCATAAATGTAAAAGCTATCTTCTGTGCTTAGAATTTGCGGATAAAATTTTGATATTTGCTGTTTTAGAACGGCGGCTTTTACAATGAAGAGAAACTGAAGCTAGTTTTTGTTTTTATAATATTTGCGGTTTTATTAGGTGAAATAGGTGAAGTAGATAACGTAGCATATAATTCTACCTTTGCCTACTCAGTGTATGGCACTTTTGACACGAACAGGCCTTGGCATTAATATATATTGTTCTATGGCTGATTTTCAATTTTCAAAATGGCAGCTGTCCGCCATCTTGGATTTTCAAAAGTTGGAAATTTTAACCTCCGGTCCGGTTCGGAGGCACACTGTGCATCATATGCCAAATTTCGCAAAGATCGGTCAAACCGTTCCAGAGATATGGCCGATTTTCGATTTTTAAGATGGCGGCCGCCGCCATCTTGGATTTTGGAAATTTCAAATTTTTAACGGTTGGGACGCTCAAGAGGGCCGAACTGC
>Ga0209363_1001087_pt1 | contig 12359 bp, 6 predicted proteins | sample WorMetexBAHAMAS3_FD_187385 | JGI IMG/M metagenome (GOLD analysis project Ga0209363, IMG submission 187385) | Marine gutless worms symbiont microbial communities from Max Planck institute for Marine Microbiology, Germany - Inanidrilus exumae... | ecosystem: Host-associated > Annelida > Digestive... | reverse complement strand
ATCTTAAGACTTACTATGCAGACAATTCTGTGAAGAAATGTTAAGTTATTTTTGAGAAACAGCATTCTTCTAAGTTGAATCTTAAGTTTTGCGTAAGTTGAGTTCATCCAATTTTTTCTGAAGATTTTCCTAAGTCACACTTTATCCTAAGTTTTCCTAAGTTTGTCATTATTTTCTTTTGTAAATCGCGCCCCAGCTTCACTGGCCGCCAGACAGTTTACAGTCTTTAAAACTGCCTATTCCTCACCGCGGCATATAGTATAGGCTGTAGTTCTAACTTAAAGGCGCGATATAACCTAAATTGTATTGAAAGCGCCTTTAAACTCTAACCAACCTATCATCTATCCTCACCGCGGCAATGATAGCATGTTTACTGAAGACAGGAGATTCTGAAGGCCGAATTCTCTGAGGATAGATTGCTCAGTGGAAATTGATTCCCATGAGAATAGGGGGTCATTCCCATGTAGGTCGTTTCCCATTCTCACTCATTTTAATTGGCATTTCATAACGTTAGGCTCATTCCCAATTCCCTTGGGATTCCCATTGCCATTGAAAATCCCATTTCCACGATCACCTCTAATGTGGTCTGTGGGTGCTTCTATTAGCCTCATTCGCCCCAACGAAAACTAGAAATATGACCGGATTCCAACCGTTATTGGGAGCGCCTGTCGTCGTTTCGGGCCCATGTTTGCTGATCAGCGCAGGTAATTAAATCATTGTCTTGCGACCTCCATGTCCCTTGCTGTCACCTGGGCTCGTCGACCACGTGACACATTCCGGGCGCATTGGACGTGTAGGCCTACTGCCACCGACTTTCTGGTAGACGCTCATCCGGGTTGTCCCAGACAAAGGCCGTTAAACGGTTGCTGTTCCAGCGTGTTATATGACAATAAAATACGTAACAGTTGCTTTGCCGTTTGTTGTTATAAGTCTTTTGAAAATAGAAAGTAATCTAGAAATGCTCCACTTAAGGTCACACGAACCCCTTCAGCAGCAATCTTAGCGGACCGTGAATTTTTGTTTTGCTGTTACTCACTTACAGATCAGGTCTGCTTTTCATCTGCGACCTATTTACTTTCACTTTTCGGTCACAAAAAAACATTTTCATCCTCCAGCTGACCTTGAACTTTGACCTATGACCTTGATCTTTGAACATGACCTACATGCAACTACTGTCAGATTGAACTGTCATGCCGTTATCTAGGTGAAAAGGTCATTTCTTCCTAAAGTTACGCGCACAGCCGACTGAGTGCTTTACTCGGCCACTAAAGTTGTAGGTAACAACACGCTTGCTTAGATCTGTAATCTATAAATTCAGACTTCGTTAGGCTATTTGTGGGTGGCAGACGCAGTTTCTAGACATAGGATGTCGCAGTATGTTGTACGTAGGACGTTTACTGTGCTGTGTTCAGAATGGGAAGCTACTTGTTGGTGCTCTACTTGGTTTCAAAGCTGTTCTACATTGCTAACGTTGTCAGTCAGCTGTTCGTTCTTAACTCGGTACTTGGCATGACTTACAGCACATTCGGCATCGACATGATCAAGTACGTATTTTCGTTGATGTTAGTCGCTCACGACGCTTTTGCGACTGCATTTGAGTTGGAATATATACCAGTGATTGGTGATGTATTACTAATAATCTGGAGATTTATGACGTCTAGTTACTGTAACTACTCTCCCGTTGAATGCCATGTGCTCTTCAGTACTTTCGATTGGTACCAAAATCGGTGACCTTGAATGACCTTGAACGGCGAAATGGCCCTTAGTTTGCGTTATTTTTATCGAATTTGGTAGTTTCCGTTCCGGGGCGCATTGCGTAAACGTTGACAGCCATAGCTATGGGCAATTTACGATTGCTATGTCTAGTAGTAAACGTCTGCAGAGGGACCGCGCGACGCCCACGTTATAAATTTTAGCAGATTCATAAATTCAAGACTTAATGTGCAGTACTTGCCTAGCTATCGTCTTGATAGGAAGTTGTATATGAGCTGTAGATTGGTACCAAAATCGGTGACCTTGAATGACCTTGAACGGCGAAATGGCCCTTATTTTGTGTTATTTTACCGAATTTGGTAGTTACCGAGGCGCATTGCGTAAAAGTGGTTGACAAAGCCATAACAATGGACAATTTACGATTACTGTGTCCAGTAGTAAACGTCTGCAGAGTGACCGCGCGACGCCCACGGTATAAATATTCTAACTGCAAGGTGGAAATTCTGTAGCAGATTCATAGATTCAAGACTTAAATGTGCAGTACTTGCCTAGCTATCGTCTAATTTGTTAAACGAAGTAGGTTCTCTTTTTCTGAAGTAGGTGTGCGATATAGTCGTAAAAAGTTCACGTTCGCTATCTCATCTCCTGATGAGTTCTTGTTTGTTTTATATTTCGTGATTGTAAGTTACTGTCTGATGGTCTAGGAAGTTGTTTGTGACCGTTCTGGCAGGAATGTTGCTGATGCTAAGTCGTCGGGTCGGGACTGGACGGAGGACCAGAGCTATGTCGCTTTCCCTCGAGTAACTCTGTGTGACATGAAAGTTCGTGGACAGGACCTGGGCAATGTGCAGCCGTACACAGTCCAGTGTGTGCTTCCAATCAACGCCTACAACGAGAAGATCTTCATGTTCCTGTGGTTCTGGATGGTATTTGTGACGGTGGCGAGTGGGCTCAGTCTTCTCTTGTGGCTGTGCCGTGCACTGGCATATGCTGATCGTGTGCGTTTCGTTGAGAATCATCTGCAGATGGGTGAGCGAGTACAGACTCCGCCGGGAGTTCGCGAGGCCGAGCTGGCGCACAAGTTCGCTTGCGACTACCTACGACAGGACGGATCGTTGCTGCTGCGTCTGGTTGCTCACAACACGGACAACATAACGACGACAGAGCTGGTGTGCTCACTGTGGGATGGATGGAAGGATAATTTTGTAGACACAGCGTCAACTCCCATCACGGCTACTACTGCCAGCCACCAACATCACCTCTATCCAAACACTGAGCTGAATGGACTCAAAGAGATGAAGGGTTTTCATAATGAGAAGTCATGATCGCTGCGATCGTTGCATTCTGAACTTGCTTCCAGGTCATTGCCGTATAGTTTCTTCTGTTAAATTAGTGGTTTTGATGGCTTAAAATATCTGATTTGTACACGTGGTTTATATAAACGTCGATGTTGATAGCATTCCTGCTGTTTACTGTCTGGTTATGTGTACCTGGATTTGCTCATCAGTGAACTTTATCACAGCTTATCCACGTCATTCCGTCAACGTATTTAAACCAATGTGGCGGCCATTAGCTTGCCTGATTATTGTGCCATAGCCTATAGGCAGATTTATAGTAAGCACGTGCCTGCCAGTAATTCGTCTATTGCATTTATTAAATTTGTCACTTCGCCCCCGTTGTGTGGACCAAGTGTTGCGATCGTCTGTCTGTCCGTCTGATCGCGTAGCATATTTCAACAATAGCCCAGCAAATGCTGAGAGCGACTGGTCAGTTATGTGAGTTTGGCTTGACAATGCCTATTTACGCCCAGAAACCCACTCGTTCTTACGGGCGACAGTTTTTGAGGTCGCGTGGCTTTAAAACCAGTTGTAACGACGTTAGTATGTATAAAACTGGTAATTAATTTTATGGAGATTTGCAACTGCGGAAAAAATTATTGCAAGAAGCGACCGGTATACGCCGTGGACGATTATGACCGATTGCTAAAAACGACATATCCAAATTTCACGAAATTTTATGTAGGCCTACATGTTATCTGTGGCCATGGCTCCTTCTTCAGTGATAGTGCAATACGTTATGTACTTCCGCTTTTGTGGATGACGTAAAGTTTTCACATAATGGAGCCAGTTGGTCAGAATCAAGGACTACATTGTTTGGTTGAATTCGCCAGGTGGCGGCACAGTGGGCGAAGTTGCTGTTTATGATTGCAGGCTTATTTGTTACTCTGCAACTTATTGTACAGCTTTTAGCTGGTACCATCTTCTTACTGAAGTGCAGTTTTAGCTTTTTTCAGAGCAGCTAGTTGCCAAAATGGACACCAACAATGTGTGTATTTTTGTATGTTTTTGCTGCATGAGTATTTTAGTATGCGAACGTTCTACACTTTCTGCCTTAACTATTATGAACATTACAGAAGAAACATTGTACATTGTGTAATGCTGTTTTACAGTGTTTTTAGGTCGACTCTTCTGAGTCGACCTAATAAAGTGGGTCTCAAATGTCCGTCCGGGAGTACGTCCGTCCGTCCACAAAAGTTCCGTCGATTTCAATGAAATTTTGTGTCACGTGACTTTGAACTTGGCAGAAACGTCACTTGCGAAGAGTCGACCGTCAGTCCCGCAAGGGGCTAATTTATTTATCATGCAACTTTTGCGTCATTGATAAAGTTTGACAGTGTATCTTATTTTTTAAATATTATTTTAGCATACTTTGTGTATCTGTCTCATAATCCGTAGTTATTTTCATATTCTGCAGTTTTCATTTCATCTATTTTATTGATGCATGGTAGAACACAGGCATGTGATTACTCGTTGTTCCGTAGTGATCACTGTTGACTTACGAGAACATATTTTTGCAACTTTTTTATTTACGTCTTTATTCGATTAAGTACAGCACGGTTATAGTAACAAGCCTATATTTGATTTTCATTAAATATAATTTTCTTGTTTATCAAGGCGGTCGCCGCCGCCATATTGGAAATAAAGACAAGCGCGCATATATAGGGGCAGAACGACTAGAAGTAGGCGTATGTGAACCATGATCACAACAGGAAAATGTTACATGTAGAATGGAGATGCAATGGGCGAACATGGTCCAAAGTGCAGAAGGTCTGGCAACGGGTGATTATCAGTTTGGAAATTGATGAGTTAATTGCCAGTGCCAGCAATCTGGTTTTTAGCGCGCTAGTGTCCTGCCACAAGCTGTCGTCGCTGTGGTATCCTGAATACGCCGCAGGACGCATCGGGAATATCTACATAGGATTGAATAATCTAACACCACTGATATCTGCATACCAAAGTGCATTCAGTTTATTCCGACGGTTTCATACCGAATTTGTTATGTAGAATTTATCACGTGACTTGTAGGCTAATCATTCTTTATCACGCCATATGAGGCACTGGGCATCACAGAAGTAAAAATACAAATACAGAATAAAAACACACAACTGTAAAATAGAAATAATGGAAGTAGAAATGGGGTAGGCGAATCTTAAATTATCGGACGATAATTAACTATATTATATTTGTGGTATAGGCACTAACTTTTTTAAAGCTGAATGAAAGCCAGGGCCATAGATGTTGGGACGCCATACTACGGAACCGCGAAGGGACATGCAGAAAAAAATTATCTTGTGCGCACGAGATATTTTTTTCTGCAGGCTCCGTACCAGTCGCGCGTTACCCGTATCAATAAGCCTAAAATGTGGCGGAGAAGAAGAGTGTAAAAATGGCACTAGCTGAATTTCAACTTACAGCGCAGTAAGGCAGCTCGCTACCCATTCGATCATCGAGTCATTTCTACAATGCTATTTATGAATCGCTTATGTTAATGTTACTATTATTATACTAAGTCGAGTTCTACGAACCACACTTACTTAAGTAGTTGTCATTAGCACAAAATAGCGTTGCACCGTCGCCATTTAACTGCTAATCTCCGCTTAAACCCAGTTCAATTAAGCAGCAAGTAAAGATTTCATCGCTAGTGATCGTTACATGTAGTTAAGTGACGGTTTAAGTATTGGTGCAACGAGGAACCAGCCCTAAGTTTACGCGCACTGTACGTCGTCGCTAAACCCGTCTGCGCAAATAATTCCGAATTTATCTTCTAGATTCATAGAACCTATGAACCTAACTAACATTGGGCGTGTTCCGAAATACGCTCCAGGGCGCTTCTAAGTGCTACTGTGCCGTTCTTTTATGATAAAAAGAACGGCACAGTAGCACTTCGAAGCACTCTGGAACGTATTTCAGAATGCCCATTGATTGCACTTGCATAATCAATGATTACACAGAAGTATGGCGCACTTTGTCTGTAGTAGCTGAGCGTCATGTCATTAACATTAGCCTATAGACTCGACTATGAATTATATGTAGAGCGCGATACTGATAGAGCAATTCCGTTCGTCGGTAACTTGCAGGTCGACCTATGTGTTAAAACTACTGAACCGATCGTCAAACAGTCAACACTGCATGGTAGCCAGGGAACGCTTAGTTTAATTTTGTCAGATACGTGGAACTTACAGATATCAATATTTCTGCATCACCTTTTAGGAAATCGTATGTGTCATAAATACACTACGAATGCGCTGAGAAACTACAAAAACAAAAAGTCAAATTATGAATTAAATATATACACAATCTTCACATGCATGGTGACAAATCTGATAATTGTTGACCACAACATATCACATATGAACAACTCGACCACAATGTACTAATGGAAAAGCTTTATAAAGTAAAAAACAACTTCACAATAGAAGAAGTCTGTATCCAGAAGAGTGCAAAGACCCACATCGCCGGCACTTTTGTCTGCCTCGTGACCTTGACCTATTGACCCCAAAATAAAGTTTTCCAAGACTCATGGTGGAACATTCTATGTCAAGTTTGGCACTTTTTAAGATATCATGCAGAAAAAAGACAGACGTACAAACAAACATTGCTAAAAACCCAATCCCCGCGTATATCGTCGTCGTTGGTAATTATAAGCACTGCATGTCACTCTGTATTGACACCCAACACACTCCACAAGAGTCAGCTATACGAAAAAAAAACAGTATTAAGACTATACACAGAAAAATGGGTTGCAGTCTATCTGGAGACATACTGCAATATAGGCTCGAAGAGAGCATTTCCCACCGGGGTACTCGACAGGTGACACAACTGTTTACTTATTTACTGATGCACAAGCTATTTAGTTCCTGCATTCGACGATACCTAGTGTCACGCACCTGCGACTGAGTCATGCCAGCGTTATCTAGTCGCAAGACCTGGAAATTTTGTGAGCAATTTTTGCCTTTTTTGGAAAAACGATCCCTCTCAAATTGACGCTACTGTGCGGATAGCGCCCAAAATCTGCCAGGGCCAGCCCCCCCCCCACATTTAGCTCACACTGTTCCAGATTTCATCCAAATCGGTTATTGCCAAACGCGTGAAGACCGTTTTTTGCCCCATATAGTATTTCCAATATAGGCTCTTTGAGCCTATAATAACTGATTAGAAGTCATTAAGATAGTCATTAGTTAACTGCTGTCTCACTTATGTTTTCACATCTTCAATGTTTGTTCACACAATGCTACATAAAGTCTGGCAACGACAATGTAACTCAGGCATCGTTAATCACAACTTTTTATTCTTTTTAGTGACAGTAATACCTGAGCATTTCGGCATAAAACTGATATGAGATCTACTGAATTCTGAAGCTAACAATCAGTATAAACTGTTTTGGACTGAGTTAAGTAACAGATAGATGGAATTGCTTGCTGAGGACAATTCATCACGGAACATCGGCTGGATGAACACAGTCTATCAGAGCATGACAATGTAGGTGTCTATCAGTCACTCACAACACAAAAGTACTGAGTGCGCCAATCCGAAGTATAGAATTAGACAATTTCTTTCTTCAGTTTCAATATCCTTCATTATGTACCATTGTAGGACATTTTGCATTGCAAAACAAATTGTACAGGCAAAACATGCTTGAATGCACAATGCAGTTCTACAACAAAATGAGCGTATTTCATTAACAAATCGATAAATACTTGATAAAAAATAAATTATGGTGCAACACAGATCTTTGGGATGTCAGTTTTAAACATCAAGAATGGTGTCAATTGCACTGACGTACTGCCCATAGCCATCAGCTGCTACATCCCTCAGCTGACACTGCGCTGCTGCTGCTGCAGTCCGGCAGGATGAGCATCGCAGTTAGCTGGGCTCATTGCCACTGATAACCGGTCAGACACCCAACCGGGCAGCAAAAGCAACGTGTACACTAGGGTACACGTTCCACGCCCAACAGTGTACCGTGACTTCAGCTGTTTGGAAAATAATGCGCCGCGCAGAGCTGTCACCACTGGAGTAAGATCAGCAGGATATCTCGACGCACAAGCTTCAAAGCTGTCGTACAGCTTCTCCAGATATTCCTTGCCATATACAGATTTTGTCTTTTCATCCAGAGAATTCCAAATCTCAGTTTTATGTGCAGCAAGAAGTTCCGGACTTGTAGATGCTAAAAAGATATAACACACTCACTCACTCAGAGCCACAAACCTTATTACAGTTTGATACTGGTAACTTCCAAAGACCGAATGAAAATGGCATTTTCGCGTGCATAGCGTGTATAGTGGTATAACCAGCTGTAAATGCCACTAGCCAACGTAATGGAAATGGCCAAATTTCGACTACCCACAACTCTCTCCAACTTCAACTTCGAATGTACAAGTAAGTCATGCAAAAATGTAGGTGGCACCGTGACAGCGTGGGTGGTCTAGGCAAACACGTGACTTGTCATTGTTTACTTTTGCAAAACCATGAAACATTACTCTGATTCAAATGTGTGGACCAACGACGGCAGCCACAGAGAAAAAAATGAAGAGTTTCTACCAAGACTTGTCTCGAGCAGTTAAACAAGTCCCCAAGGGGGGCGTGCTGCTCCTAATGTTTTTGGAAATAACCTCTACAGGTCAAACCCCTCAATCAATTTTGATGTGTGACCGCTCAAACAACGTTAAATCGCCCAAGGGTGTGGCTTTCTGGGGTTGAAAAACTAAAACACTAAATTAACATGCAAACCATTTAACCCCACGAAATGCCAACTTTTGACCCAAAAGTTTTTTTTTCACTGAAAACCACCAAATGGTAAAAATACCATATGTAGATGATCCTTAACCGTCATTACAGCCTCATAAAAGTTGTACGGTGAATAAGGAAAGTGGGGTTGAGAATTCCGAATATGTAGTTGCTTCTGACTTCCTAATCAGAGGTCACGTGATCATGCACATGTGCAGTAAGCTGTACCATATGGCCTAAAACACAGGCCAAATGCTAGTGTGGTGGATAACTCAATTTATTGTGATCATAAAGCCACGTAAGTTGCAAAGTGAATAGATGAATCAAGGTCATGTATTTCTAATATATGGGAAACATTTGCCCCCTACACATAGGTCACGTGGTACAGTGCATGAACAGTGGCTGCAAATGCACTGTCAGTGATTACAAATCTGAGACGTCATAACTCATATCTCAAGTATGGGTAGACATAGAATGTTCAAACTTGGTGGAGTTGTTGATCACGTGACCTGCCATGTGTAACCACTGTCCAAGGTCAAAGCAAGGTCACAAGGTCATGTAACTATCAGTAGTAACGGATGGTGATATCAACTTCACATTTGGTGGATTGTGGAGAGAACCGTGGAGCACACATTTACGTCAGTAAGCAAATAAACCGGGAAAAGAAGTACAATGCACTTTCAGCTTTTATGATGCAAAAAAATTAACTGAAACCGTCCTCAAATTGCCAAAACCCTGCTCCCTAAAACAAATTAAGCTCGCAGAATTGAATAGTCAGAATTTTCACCAGAAGCTCGCAAATGTGCAGTGAAAATGCAGCCAAAAATCATCTTACATGCGAAATTTAAATCTTTTGTATGAAATCAACGCTGCTTATAGACTGTAATATCAGCTTTCAGAACGGAAGTGGAAAATACCATCATTTTGTGCATGCACAATGAAAAAATGATCCAAAACACAAGAAAATGTCTCTCGATCTACAATATACACCTCACTATTAAAAAACTGGGGTCGCTGAATTGAATGGCAATGTCAAAACTTTGACTGAAAGTTGACAAATAACCATTTCTGACCATGCACAGTATAAATATGGCCAAAAATTGCCCGAAATGTTTCAAAATTACCAAAACTGCAACCATTACACAGTTAATTAACCCAACTGAGAAAGATGGTGATGTCAAATTTCGGACTGTTAATAGAAATGCCGCCATTTCTGTGCATATATGATGGCAAGATGGTTAAAATCACTACAAAATGTGTCTGAACAATGAAATATCCCATCATATCTGCACATGCACAGTGAAAATGCAAACTAGAAAATGCGGTTTGATACGAAGCATTGACATGGACGCCTTCGCCACCTCAACGGCCTGCTGTAACCTTGAACTCCAAAACCTAATCACTGTAATCAAATCATCAGTAGGGGCTAGTGGTTATTCCATGTAAGTTTCATCGAGATTGCTCAAGTAGATCATGAAATACGGGTGTTATAAGATTTGAGCTCAAAGGTCATGGTCACACATGATTCAAGCATGTGATGGTGAAGGCATCCATGTCGATGCTGATGAGTCCATGTCCATCTTATAGCTATCAAAGCTGTAACTCCAGAAGACCTTCAAGTCAACATTTTGCATGCATACCCACTCTTAACATTCCCCTAAATGTTTAAATACAAAATCAAGGATGGCTGCAGCCACCATACTGGAAAAAGAGGAGAAGACCATATCTCAGAAAGGGTTAGAGATTTGGTTCGAAGATAAACAATATCATTCAAACCATCTTTAAAGCAGATTTCTGCTTCTGCTCAAATTCAACATGGCGACTGCCGCCATCTTGAATTTTCGGTAACAAGCCTCTGGAATGGTATGGTATATAAAAGGTAAAGTTATCCCATACTCATTACCGAGCGTTGGGCCCGGAGCTGATCCCAGTGTACAGGCAGTCAGCCCGCAGGTGACTTGCCATTACTTTCCGCCGGGCCTGCCGGTTACCTTCCCAGCCGAAGAGCATAACTGCCCTTCGGCCGGTACCAAATTATACTGCTTGGTGACAAAGGCACATGCATGCGAGCAGCTTGCCCAAGGCTATTACCTGGAAGCATACCGGTCGAGATTCAAACCCGCGATCTTTTGGATCGCAAGCAAACGCTCTACCGTTAAGCCACATATGGTACGTATATCAAGCCAAACTTTTGAGTGCAAATTAAAATGGCTATTCCGCATTTTCTTTAATGTTCAATTAACAGCGTCACTTTCCAAATGCAAGACAAAGGCAGACTCCGAAACTTGTAAAACAAAACTGACTTCATTTTGACTCAGTTGTAAAAGCCACCACTTTCAGACAGCAAATACGAAAATTTTATCCAAGCATTCTCAGCACAGGAGCCCCTTTTTACACTCATGGTAGGCTGCAGATTATGTGAATCACTGATCACCAGTGCCAGAAAGAAGAACATTTATAACTGGATTGTGACAATCACACAGAGTGCAAAGTAGTCTATCCAGGAGTATGGTGCAAATGGCTACTCATGTTTCATAGATCCACGACAATGCAGAGTGAGGAATGTGAATTACTCTAAAATTATTAGCATCTTTGTCCAAAAAACACAAAAAGCAAAATAATACACACCAGTTTTGTATGCCTGTGGCTCAATAATGCACACGTGGACGTCCCACTTCTTCATTTCTAGCCGCAATATGTCGCTGTACATCTCAATTGCTGACTTTGACACAGCATAGGCACCAGTCTGTTTAAGTGGGACACGTCCTACACACCAAACCGGAATAACCACAGCCAGTTAAAACAACAAGAATCATTACAAATTAAGGCAGAAACTCTTAAAGTTCAATTGTTATTAAATTTGCTTGACTTTAATCAAATTACTGGTAAATTTCTTTCTTGCAATAAACTCATGCACAGAAAACGCTATAATTGACCTACTATGCACAGTTTGTGTACTCAACCTGCAGTAATGCTCATGTTTATGATACAGCCCTTTTTAGACGTCCTAAAGGCAGAAACACATTTTTAACATTAACCAGACTAAGCAGATTAATATTGTCATCAACTTACTTCAATAATAACAAAACTACAGTAATAGTTTAACTGTTATGGTTAATACTACTAACAACCGTAACATTTACCTAAAAATTAGTAACGTTTTGGCAACAACTGTCGCCTTTTTTGAACTGATAACTCTCCGCTAGGAGTCGCTGCAGTTGTAGATTTAGTGTGAAGCTGAGACTAAGTCTCAACTGTAGACCGCACCTGACTTTGACTTGGCAATTTGGTCAAATTTTATACTTCAGCATATCAGTCAGAGATGACGTGCAACTAAAATATTTTTACATGGTTAATCACGGGGTTTAGTTGATTAGCCATCGACTAAAACGACATATAAAATGAACCAAGTCAGACGTAATGTCATTCAAGTCTATGCATTCGTAACTGCAAAAACAATAGTGGCAGGTTCACATCGTACAGAAATTTCAACATGTGCGCAAAAATAAATAAAATACGAGGTAAAGTAACAGCGACAACATGTATCTAAACAGTCGACACAACATAGGCAAGGCAGAC
>Ga0209363_1001085_pt1 | contig 12362 bp, 12 predicted proteins | sample WorMetexBAHAMAS3_FD_187385 | JGI IMG/M metagenome (GOLD analysis project Ga0209363, IMG submission 187385) | Marine gutless worms symbiont microbial communities from Max Planck institute for Marine Microbiology, Germany - Inanidrilus exumae... | ecosystem: Host-associated > Annelida > Digestive... | reverse complement strand
GGGGGGGGGGGCTGACTCATGCGAGCCCAAGGAACCATGTCATATGGGGTCAAGGTCGGACGAATACATTCGCCGTCGCGAGGGGTGACGAGACGGTGATAAGGCCTTTCGTCAAAATACTTTGTCCGCCAGCTATCTATTGATGGCTGTGACTTCAATACGTTGGTATCTTCAATATCGTATAGAAATACACTTTCTAAAATGTGTTTAAATAACAGTCAGTAAGTTAGTCAGTAATAATGCAAATGCATTACACGGGTAGTTCAAACAATATCGGCCGTATAGGCTTACAAATCTTGACACAGTTCCAATTACTACGTAATGATATAACGTTACACAATGACATTGTATGCTAATATGTAACATGCAACAACAAACCTAGGTCTATATTAAAATGGCACCATTCAATTGCAATACTGTATGGTGATAGCAATACTCCAACGAATTACTGGCTACGTGGAGGCGCTAAAATGACGGATCTAAAAATGACGGACCAAATGGAAGGGTGTGAAACTGACGGTGCAAAAATGGAGCTGGACCAACTGTCGCCTTACGCCCTCCATAAGTTCAGCTGAGTACGCCGTATAAAGCTTTGTTTCACGCATCTCGAGTCTTTGCTCTTCCTCTCTTATGTTGGCCCGAAAACAGCCCTCCACTTTTTGAGCGCTAGAAACGCCACTGTACTTACACTAGGTAGGCCTATACCATGTACAGCTGATACTAGCAGTTCAAAACAGTGTCAGGACTTTTTATCCACACATGCCGATAGGCAAGGTGTGGATATATCGGTTACTCTTTGTTGGTGTAACTATGTCTGTTTGTCTGTTTGTTTGTTTCTTTGTGTTTGTACGGTTACGGATTTCTCCGCCGAGGATAAAGCTAGCGGCGTCAAATTTTGCACGGCGGTTTATCGGCGTCAAAGGCAGGGAATCTCCCATTTTTGTGAACTTTGCTCCCCAAAAATCCCTAAATCGGACGAATCGGCGAGCGCGCGGATCATTTCTGTTGTCGCTATTTGTATCGCAGTGGGTAGCGGTTAACGATTAGCTACGCGCCTTCGTGTGCATGTTTTCCGTTAAAATGTGGGAATAAAAAGACTAAATAATGACATGACAGAGCTACACCAGTAATAACTGACAAGCGTTTTCAGTCGACCCGAATATACAGCCTACCTATATATTTATTTTCGTCCGTCAGTTTCAGGTCTTGCATTTTCACTCGTCCCGCTGCATGTTTGCTACGCCCTTCATCAGTCTTGCGTCACAACTCACGAGTTGCATGATATCGATAAGGAAACGATCTACGGTAATGACAACGCGAGGCCGACGACTAGTACTGAACGTGGAACAACATGGCGCCGTTTCATGCGAAGAACTTGCGGAATGTTGCCAAGACGACACGGCCGTTCAGCGGCATTGTCGGTCGGAAATTGTCGACCAGTGGACAGTGACATTCGCTGCTGCCGCGTTCACACGACTGCAGCGACCTCAGAGCATCCAGCTGCATCATTCATATAACAGTCGAACCGTGTTTATTCAGAACACAGGGTGCGCCTACTACGAAGACAACGGCAACTTCTCATAAATTATTTCGTATTTCGTTTCGAAATTTGTCACAGTCACGTTTTAAATTACGTCCACGCGTTCTACAAATTTGCCAAAAATGTTCAGTACGCCCTGTTGTATAATTTGACAAAAACAGCGGCAAAACAAGTAATCAAACTGAACTGACACTATGTAAAATGAGCAACACCCGACAAATTGCATGTTGCTGTGAGTTTTTCATCCCACCCTGTACATTTTTGTTTCACTCGTTCCATTTCACTTGTTAGTTACAATCTTTGTAAAAGTACAAAACTTACTGAAAAATAAAACAAAAATTAAACAACAATAACACCGTGTGTCATCTTATCTTTGCACGCGTAATAATTACAACCACGTAGATTTCTCAATGTAACATAGTTATCATTTCGTTAGGCTGAAGATTATACGAAACGATCCTGAGACCTCTTGCAAGGCAGCCACCTCAACCTCTTTCTGATGGTTCAGGCAGCGAGTGTGTCTTTATAGAACGTGTTTGTCACTTTAAATTGCTTGGTATTAACATATCGCATGACATGAATTGGCAAGCACACATTGATGCAATATCTCATGAAGCTGCAAGCAGACTTCATTTCCTTAGGATCCTGAAAAAGTTTGGTCTTAAACCTCACCATCTCTTACATTTCTACTTAACTGTCATTAGACCTGTCCTTGAGTATTGTTCGGTGGTGTGGCACCACTCTCTCACAAAAGCTCAGTCAGAGACTCTGGAGGCCATACAACGCCGGGCACTTCGTATTATTTACCCACCAACCACAGGCATGCCATATACCTTTGCGCTCACTCTTCCGAAATTGCCTTCTCTCCGCGATTGCCGTGAACACAAATAGACAATTTTTCAGATCTATATCTTCCTCTTGCATTTCCTTTTTACTTCCTATCCCCAGGAACCATGACGTTACTTCCATATTGCAAGCTGCATCTCTCTATCGACGCCCGGTTACACGCACGAGACGATACACATCTTTCATCAACTATTCTTTATTACATTATCAGTAACCGATGTCATCGGCGATTTTGGATGTTTTATTACTTTGTTATTTTTATGTATTGTACATGTACATTTTCATTTTATCATTGTTCTATTTTTCTATTGAAATCTAGCGGTTTTTATAACTTGCTATTGAAACATTAAACTTACTTACTTTACTTACTCTCATTGGTGGTTTCTAATCAGTTGTACATTTCACACAGGTAGAGTGTGGCATGCAGATATTAACATGGATTTGTAAATATGACTATTGAGATGACATGGTTGATGATTTTTGAGGAAAGGGTGAGAACAGTTATGAGAAAAGATGTGTGTATTATGAAGTTTGCTATCAGTAGTGACAAGAGTCAATGATGTGCAGTCATTGGCAAGCATTAATAAACGATAGAGGTCGGCGAGTGATTGAGCAATTTGTTAGATGAGTTGATGTTAAGGTTTCTATGCATTCACCACCCGACAGTGATGAAGGCATCCACGTCGACATATGGGCGTCAAAATCCATCTTTTAATTTGTGTTTTTAAGCTACATGTGGGTGAGTCAGTGTGTAGCAGACATGAAATGCTGTGCTGATATTGTCGACTGTTCAGGGTGCCTCCAGCCCCGACCTGTGTTCAGTGTATGTCGACTTGAGAGCACTACGTAATGACCGTGTCACACTTGTTGAGAAAGGCAGTCCACAGAGCTTGTGTCTAATGGAGTCTGGCAAGGTACAACTACACGTCTGTCATGCTCATAATGATGTGCATGATTTTACCCCCTCAGCATCAGTGACCTGGGATTTTCTACCTTCCTTCATTCGATGCAGGGCTTTTGATTAGTTTTACAGAGCTTTGTAAATCTTTTAACTTACTTGCTTGTTGCATTTTCAATTAGGAAAACATTGCAAAATATCGCATAAGTTACACCGTTATTATACCTATTGTGTTCGGTGACAGCTATGCTCCAGCTCAGGGCTTGCACATGAGGATGACTTGATGTGTAATGCAGCTGTATTTGTAAGCCATTATGCATGTGTATGGCAGCAGTCTGGTTTACTAGTGTTGTTTGGATCAGTGCTTCATTGCGTGTCGTCTTCCGGGGTTGATTGGAATTGGTGTTACTTTCAACACAGTGTTGTCTTCCAAGGCTGTCTAAATAAGTAAGTAAGAAAGAAACGTAATCATTTAAAATATAAATGAATAGAGGTGCTCATAAATGAATCTAGTTTTGTGGTTGATGAATACATGTTCCTGGTTTGTTTGTAGTTGCTTCCTGGTGTCAAAGTTGTGATAGCAAACCCCGACACAAAGGGCCAGTGTGGTGACTCTCATCTTGGCGAGGTTACGTGCTGCTGCTCATGTCTAGTTTGAAATAGTCCTGTTTTATTTTTCTTCTTAAATTGTTTTAAATGCTGTTCACGTTTTACTTGTCACGATATTAACACGTGTGCCTTTATTTAACAAATTGCAGCTTGTAAGCATTTTCTTGTAATATAGCAATAAGTAAATTATGAACAAATACAACATAACTGTTTACCATTCCACTCGACATGAGCTGCCATGACAGAACCAACTGTGCTTGTTCAAGTTCATTGAAAGGCCAAATGACTTGGAGAATTTTTTGCTTAGATTGCTATCTGAGCACTTACAGCAGCAAAAACATTACGTGCTATGTTCATAGTTTGCTTACGTAAGCGCTGGCTAACTTTATGGGGCTCTGTTTCCACAGACTTAAGTAATGTTGAGTTGTGTGTACAGATCTGGGTGAGTAGTGTACACTCAGCCAGCGGCTATTTCACAGTGTACGGTGATGAAACATCTGCTGAGGATCACTTTAATGCTCATTTGGCAACTGGAGACACGCTCACGCAGTATTGTCGTACTGGCTATGTTGGCTTCGTTCGTCGCACAGAGATGACGCAGTCTGACGGAGGTGACTTACTTGACCTGTTTGTTACTCCATTATACTACTGCCACTACTTCTATTTCTCATTCAGCTGGCCTTAAGTGTATGTTGATTGTCTGTGCCAGTAAAGCAGAGATTGATTTGCTGTGTGCAGAACGACATGACGCTGTGTTTGTGGTCGGCTCGTTGGATGAGACAATCATGCTTCGTGGAATGCGTTATCACCCAATTGACATTGAGAACACTGTTGTTCGCTGCCATCCAAAAATTTGCGAGTGGTTAGTAGTATAAGTAGCAGTAGCATTTTGAGACAGTGATTGTTAACTACTGTTATGGACTGCATTTTTAACATATTACCTGTACAGAGTGCATCATTCTGGCAGTTCTTATGTAAATATTCAGTAGGTGTTGACAATGTCTTCCCGAGATTGAAATGTCAGTATGACAGTGAAGCCCGAGTGTTGACAGTTCAACCTCTGAACATCATATTTGAGTGGCACGAACAGGTGTGCTATATCTGTTTGGTTGTATGACCAACGGCAAAAAAATTTAAAAGATTAATTTGACAAATATACATCTGAGCAATGTCAAATCAATCGGCTTTTGAGCTCAGATGTTGTCTGTTACAAGGCGACTCCCAGCATGTGCTATTGCGTGTGCCAATAAACCCGACTTCATGCCTAACATACGACATCTGAAGTGAACTCGCAATACTTGAAGTAAAAGTCGTACTTTTTCCGACATCGGTCTAATTTGTTGAGTTAACTATTTAACAGTGTGTAAGATTGTAAGTTTCCGATTCTGTGACTTTGACTTTTAGATTTTTTTAAAATTTTGACTATTGTTCTTGCATACCACTTGTTAACACAAACTCAGTTGTTTAATTTATAAGCGTCACAGTGTTATGATTATACTAATTACGAGCAAGTGATTTCTACATCGCTGACTGTGGCTGTACTGTACTGAAGCCTACTTAGAAATGTCGCATGATAGTTTTTCAATAAATCAGTGGTTCAGTCGGAAGGTCAGGACGAGGTCGTGGAAATGTTTCACTGTTCAATATTGCAATGTTTAATGGTTCAACATTTAATGACCTCACTGTGACATTTCGTTGCCTGTGACACGTTCATCATTGACCGCGTTTCGACCAATCAACGACGTAGCTCGGTAGTTGGTCATGCAGCGTTGAGTTGTGGTGGATGACGGTGCATGTGAGTGATGTTGTTTGGTGCAGTGCTGTGTTTACGTGGAGCAATCTGCTGGTAGCCGTCGTGGAGCTGGAGTCGAGTGAGAACGAGGCTGCCGACGTGATTCCACTGGTGACCAGTGCCGTCCTCGAGGAGCAGTACCAGGTGGTCGGCGTTGTGGTGGTGGTCGACCCCGGCACTGTGCCAATCAACTCACGTGGCGAGAAACAGCGCATGCATCTTCGTGATGGCTTTCTTAGCGACCAGCTCGACCCCGTCTTTGTCGCATACAACATGTGATTGTGTAACATGAAGGAGCATGTGAATGCATTATGTTGTGGTGATCAGGCACAGAATGGATTTCTTTCTTAGTAGAATGCTTCCTGTAGTTATCATTTTGTGTGTAATGCTAACTTTTATTACTCTACAGTTAACGTTTGTGTTTTGGGTACAGGCTGAGTCACAGTCGACAGAGGTCGCCGGTCGTGAGCCGTGCTGACCTCTACAGTCAAGTGTGAGACGTGATCGTTCAATCACGTAATCTAACGACCTAGTGGCAGTCGCTTCCAGTGTTATGCTGGTCATGTTCAATATTGGACAAAACAAAGTGTGTTGAATGTTCGAAAGAGGTTTGATGGAGTCACTAAGCAGTTAAGAGCTGTTATCATCAAAGTCGTCAACGTGATTTGATTGCTTTTGTCTTGTGAGTTGTACACATTTGGTTGATGTTCTGTCAAGGTGTATCGATATACACCTTTGACGTCTGTTGCTACTGTATTTTAATGGTCATTCCCAGGTATACCTTATTAGCTGATGTTCCCCTTCCTTGCGGGTGTCTGTCGAATACCTTTGGAGATTACAGGTAGTGTTTTTATTCGGGTGGGATGCTATTCCTGGTCCTTAAGTACTGGATGCATTTAGTTGTTACAGCGGCATGAAAATCGCTGTGTGGGTCTCCCGATGTCTGTAAAAAATAAATTGCATTGAGATTGCACAGCCAGTGTGTGTGGCAAGTGATTCAGCTGATGAGCTGTTAGCGGCAAACACAAGTCATTGCATGGATGACACAGCTTGCTTTGAGTGGAATGCTACTGACTGTATTCCGGTTGAGTGGAAGGATGTCTGGCCTGCCAATTATCACAGAGGTTTTTGACGAGCAAGTGGCTAAAGAGAGTGAAGGAGGGAACTGGCTGAACCAAGTTGGTGTGTATATAGCGGGCATTTGTCAGCTTCGTATCACTGAGGAATGTTTTATATGTTCGTCTGTGATGTGTGAGAAACAAAGCTGCTGCTGTATAATACTGTGACTGCTTTGCTCTGTCGTTGCCTGATGCACATTATTCATGTATCTATTTACATCAGACTCTGTCAGGCGCCTCTGCATTTGTGAATAGTTCTTGCTGTATTCATTTATCAGCTAGTTTATGTGTTGTGAACTTTTTAGCACTGTTACGTTTACAGTCTGACCATACACTGTGGAGCTAGTGAAATCCCCACTGTGTCACTACATTACCAGAGCATGATGAAGCAATCTCGTCCGCTGCACTGCAGTGCGCACCATGAGAGGTGTCTGCATTGCTGATGTCTGTTTGTCATTGTCAGTTCAGTGAGCCATAGCACGGCCACTGTCTTGAGTTCACTTGTTTGTAAGCAGGGATGACAGTTGGAAGGATTTAGTCAGTGCCATGTAGAGTTTGCTGTCTCAGTACTCTACTACTCTGGCAGATGTCCTATATGTCTCCTTGGCTGTAATTTGCCCTGATTCATTTATTGATTCTGGCGCTATAAAAATTGTTTGTTTGTTTACTTAACTTCCTTCATTACTTTCTTCCTTCCTTATTTCTTTCCTTACTTATTTACTTCCTTACTTATCTACTTCTTTGGGAATAAGGCCATTCTGTTTCCAGGCCAGAGGTCATAGGAGGCAAGCGGACGTTATTTGTGTTCGTTTTTTTTTCGTTGTGGTATATTTTGTTATGGATGCATGTTTGCTTTTGTTGTGCTAGATTTAGTTCTTCAGTACTTATCCAAGAGATTTATTGGTTCGGAAGAATATATCTGAAATGACCTACTTTTTGTCGGGAGGGACATAAAACCTTAGTATGCTTATTTCTGGAGATACCCATATTTGTTGACGACATAGTGTACGATCAGCTGAGGGAAGCCTCTGTGCCAAAAACTAGCTCGTCCATTTAGCCTTTTTTGATAGAAACTGGCTTGTGACGAACAGACATCGATCTGTAGCATACACCATGCTATATGCATGTGCATTGCATGTGTGTTGAGTGGTAAGAACTTGCACTTTGTAGCTGTGATGTTGTGTCACAAACGTCGGCAGTTTTTTACCACAACATGTGGCTGTGTTGTGGATTTGTGACAGGATATGTATATTATTGTTACCACCACAGACGTTTTAATGGCTAATTTACAATCCCCTCGGCTTTCCACTTTTTGTGGAATACAGCTTTAGAGGAAAAGTGGCACAGGTTTTTTATTGGCCTGGTGTCCTTCCTGTCACCCAACCAACAGTGTCAAAGCACTGAACAAAGCATTGTTAGGTCGACTCTTCAACAGAGTTGACCTAATATTGCCGGTCTCAAATGTCTGCATGTTTGCGTACGTCCGTCCGTCCGTCCACAAAAAGTTTCTTCGATTTCAATGAAATTTCGCACGTAGGTAGAGGTCGATGAGTGATGCACGGCAGTATGCAGTATGACCCGATCTAAAGTGAAGGTGAAGGTCAGGAGCCCTTCAAAGTTGGAAATCAGGCCGTTTTCAAAAGCTATCTCCGCCATTTACAATGGCAGCTGGCATCTGACCGCGGATTCTTAAACTAGGGCACAATATCTAAATTTGTTCAGGCCGGATTTTTGATATTCGGCCTAGTTTTTTGTCGTGTGACTCTGAATTTAGCACAAACGTCAATTGCGAAGAGTCGACCGTCAGTCCCTGTACGGGGTTAATTTTTATTATTACGAGTATGGAAGAATGAAGCAAGAATGCAAAAACTGGAAAGGCTAATGTACCGGTCGGCATCAAGCTCAAAACTGTCGTGTAACAAAACCAAATTGAGACGAGAAAGGAGAACAGCAATGCACTGGAACAGAAAAGAAATATCTCAGTCGTCGCTGCAGACGTTTGAGACTCTGACCGAGATCAACCAAAAAGTCGCGAGTGTTGCTGTCGATTGGCTGATGTGTCTCGAGAGCAACAGGCTGGAAAATAGATTGAGCTGCCAATTCCCTGTATTTTGAAGCCTTGTAGGTGGCAGCCATTTTGGCTACAGCCCTGGCGAATACATTAGCAGTCTGCAGGTTAGAGCTGGCCATTGGACACACCACCTTCACGTCCCAACGCCATTAAACACGAACCAACCCAACACAGAGGTCTGCTTCCCTGTCATGGAATGAGAGATGGACCATCTGGCCTCTAGCCGTCTGCCCTTGCCAGTTCACTAGGCTCCTCGGTGACCAATATGACGGCAGACGTTAACGCTCGTGCGATCAGCTTGTTTATTGCCTGATATCTGGCAATCCTGCCAGGAGATCGCTTGCAGATGTATTCCGTATTATGATTATTATTATTATTATTATCAATATTATCATTATAATTTATCAGCGTTATTATTATTATTGTAATGTGAATGTAATGTGTGTATATATTGCTGTGATCTGTTGGCTGGTGCATGTCGTGATCTGTTTTCATCATTGTCATGGTTATTGTAAATGTTATCACTCTAATCAATGTGATCATGTCTTGCAGTGTTCATTTAGGCTTGTTTTCAGTGTGCACTCATGCACTTAATTCTTGTCTCTGCGTTAAAAATTAGTGTAATTTTTGCGAATTTTTATACATCTATTGTAAATACAAGTGAGCATGGTCAGATAATTACAGTGTTTTCATTATAAGTTTATGTAATAAGATAGTAAATGCCAAGATTTTGTAGTTCGTCGTTTCCATGTGTGTCACCAGCAGCCTACAAATTAGACGATTGATGTCGTCAGCTGCTCTCATCATGTGTGATCTGTTGTATTCTTGATGGCGTGTGAACTTGTGATCACCTTGTTTACGCGACTTTAACCATGTTCCCTTGGACGTAGTTTGTTAATCATAGGCTGCTACTCATATGAAGACTTTTCGTTTTGCACTATACAAGTATGCTTATTATTATTCTACTAGTACTCACTACATTCAGTCTATCGACCAACTTCGATGTGTGTAACTTTCCAAACATAGAATAGATAACCCTTACCCTACCGTAGGATTGGCCCCAAAATTCAATAAAGGGTCATGTGACTTTCATTACACTCCCTTTGGGAGTGGTTTATCAAAAGCAACTCGTGACAAACCACAGTAAGATTCTGTACTCCAGTCAGTTGCACATTTGCCTTTTGTGGGCTCTGGAGGCTGTTATTTTCTGTTGGATTTGAGCCTGATGCAGTGTGGATCTTAAGCAGCAAAATTGATCTCTCATACATACACTATGGTGTCAATTACTGTTTGTGCTTTGAATGCCAACGTAATGGTTTTCACACTACATTTGTTGGTGCCTCTGTCAAACAGATACCAGTTAAGGTAAGTTGTCTACTGAGCTTTTGTGTTCATTCTAGATCCATCCCCCTCCCGTCCAATAGACAGCATCTGAGCTATGGTACGTGTCTGGAGGATAAGAGAGAAGATGATCAGAATTGCTCTGTGTGGTGTAGTGTACGGCAGTTGTGCACAGTGATACACACACACACGTCAGCAGGTCTTTTATTTTTGCATGTTAGGTTCAGATTTCTTTTGTGTGTTTATTTAGGTTTTGTCTTTTATGTGTTCTTTTATGTTAGCTTAGGTCATCTTGTCTTGTCTTGTATTGCTTGCTTTTGTTGTGTAGGGTTTAGTTTCTTCAGTACTTTGCCAAGAAATTGGCTGGGAAGAACGTCTCCGAAATGACCCATTTTGTGTCGAGTGGGACGTAAAACCTTAGCTCAGTCAATCATTCTAGATCAAAGCTGTCTTGCATGAAGACCTAGGCCTTTTGTCTGACATGGAACTCATGTTGCCTGTCGTTTTTTACATATCATGCTTTTGGAAATCTTACATTCTGCAGTAATGTACTAAAAATCCAAATCTTCGTGGCCATAGAGTCTTGTGATTCATATCTAGTACCAGGGGTCTCACTTTCTGAGAATGAAACTTGGGAAATTGCTTTGTTTAGGGAAAATTGCATTTTCTTCTACCTAAGTGCAGAACTTCAAGTTCTACTAGTGTCTTGACAAGCATGCGTCGTGTTATGGGGGTCTGTCATTCTGGCCCCACTGTCATAATCGACCTACGTTTGAGATGGCCGGGGAATATTTTCAGACGTAGTTGGAAGAATTTGACTTGTGATGTTGAATGTGAGTCACAGCCGTTATGCTTGTGCTCACGTGTAAACAGGATTAGTGTTTTGTGACTGTGTTCAAAATGTCGTGTACAGCTGGTACTCTGTGTGTGGTCCCACTTCACGAACAGTGCAGTCCCGTGTTGTATGTAACTGTCGTATGAGTTACTCCTGGCTGGCAATGTACGTTTTTCACATGGCTGTAATATAGCGAGCCATGCAGGTAGTGGCCTGCAAGTTCTGCAGTAACGTTGCGATGCTAACGGTTTTTCTATGGGATTTTCTGTTTCTACAGATAATATGTCTTGCGGTCTAACAATGCACGTAACTAATACCGTAGTTTCACTTTAGAGTGTTTTCGTTTTGTAATATTTAACTCTTTTTTTCGTTTGCAGAAGTATGCTGTATTTATTGCTGCTCGTCTGATAGTTCCATTGTTACTGCGCCTGCATATTTGTACCTGTATTGTGGTGACGTATCCGTGTAGCAGATGGCTAGTTGTAGTGGAACTTAACGCACTGAGTCCGTATTGGAAGCCTGTAAGTAGAAACTCACGGTTCTGTCGGTTTTTAATACATAGTGTTGTACTGCTTCGTGACTGTTTTTCAGACTGTTCAGTATATACGGTGTAATTGTGTCCAACATTGAATTGCAGTGAATCAATCGATGTATGCGTTGTCGATTTTACGCACCAACAAAGCTGTTTGTCCTAAAGACAACAAAACCTGCCAACGTCACAACGTGACCACTTGCGTTAATATGAACCGTCTAAACTGCCTTTTGACAAACGTCGTCCGTGTTTTGTATCAGTGGCATGTATGAGCAAGCGACAGAATGGGTACTAAACAAAGCGTAAAACTCATTTCCGGAAAGATCACGGTAGATTTCCAAAAATATGATATGCCCAAAAATAGTGCAGTGGCAGTGGCGGCCCCAGGCCATCAAGACAGGCAGTTCATTGCAGGTCATTATGAAGGCAAGGCAGGTCAGTCACTGAGTGGTTATATTCCTGACAAGTGGCAGCAACTTGGAACTCACAAACACAAACAGGTAGGTTTTAAGCCGGGAGTGAAAGAGAGAGGGACTTATGGATGAGCAGAGTGGTGAATAAAAAGAAGAAGCGATGGGCGAGGGAATAGGTGAGTCGGAAATACAGGAACTGGTATCCGAATAAGGTGATCGCAAAGACTTCAAATTTGATTTACAGTTTGAATGTGCAAGTTATTTCTAATATAATATATAATAATATAACGCGCCTCTGATTCGCCTGCGACGTAGGGCGCTATATAAATTCGTTTTGATTGATTGATTGATTGATAATCTTACGTTG
>Ga0209363_1001083_pt1 | contig 12369 bp, 13 predicted proteins | sample WorMetexBAHAMAS3_FD_187385 | JGI IMG/M metagenome (GOLD analysis project Ga0209363, IMG submission 187385) | Marine gutless worms symbiont microbial communities from Max Planck institute for Marine Microbiology, Germany - Inanidrilus exumae... | ecosystem: Host-associated > Annelida > Digestive... | reverse complement strand
TTCAGGGGCGGTGAATGGCCTACACAGAGCTGTTGTGCCGTTATACAACTACCGTACTCACTCACACCTAATGAGTTATGAATGATAATTACTAAATTCCAACGAAGGTCCTGCGTATAGCGTATGAGCGATTGCATCAATGAAATACTCAGCGTGTTTACTAATTAAATACGACAATAACAACTTTACGACAAGTAGGCCTAAACTTTAATTTAAAAAATATCGGAAGTAAACCAAAAGAGCGTCCTCACTCATCAGTCGATCGTGCTAATCAGTCTGTTTCAGTCGCCGGTCATCTTCACCTACAAAGGTCCAGTAAGTAAAAACTTAAGTAAGAAAGCAAACTGAACGTGAAAACGCGTCACTGAAATCAACAGGCGTGTGTAGCTGTCCAAAGGGACTGAGTATCACAATTACAACAGCAATACAGCCTTACGGAATTTGGCCGTTGCTGCGGAATTTCCTTGTTTACGCAGAATTCCGCGAAATTCCGCGAAAGCAGAAATTCCGCGGCAACGGCCAAATTCCGCGGCTCGGTTCGAAATTCCGCGGCTCGCGGAAAACTGTGGGCCCTACGTATAAGCCATCCCGCGTATTAGCTGACCCCCATTCCTACAGCCGAATATCTAGCAAAAATAGTGACCCGCATATATGCCGATGAGGAAAATCAGCGACGAACTTGTACCCTAGATCTAGGCCTTGACAATGCGTGAGTTTCAGTGAGTTCACAACAATGATGACAGCAACATGCGTGCTATCGCACGTGACATATTTTATTGTAAGCAGAAGTCATACGCATACTGCAAGCTACATCACGTGACGTTATGTCCGTCATAACAGCGTTACTCCGCAGGTTCAAAGTAACCAAAGTCGTCATCATATGCGTCCAAGTCGGCGCTAAACAAGGCAGCAAACTGGTCACGTGTCAGTTCAGTGCAGTCACCGTACATGTCGTCACTTTCACCGTCTGTGAGATGGTGCTGTGACTGCTGTCGTCGTTTGATCTCATCACTGAACGATGGCCTTGTATGGTCGGAGTGTTGGAATGTTGTCAAGTTACAATGGCTGGCTATGCAGCAGCAGCATAAGTCTGCGTGGTCATCCAGAACCCTGCCGATGTGCTTTCCCCCATGCATCCACATAGACCTAGTGACCTACTAATGGTCCACGCTGTGTGCGGCACACACACAGTGAGCGTCGCTGACAGATAGCCGTCATGCTAACTCTCGACTCTGGCTGTGTGACATGACCCGCGTATAAGCCGACCCCACAACTTGAACGTCAAAATTCAAAATTGAGCTACAACTTGTCGGCTTATACGCAAGTATATACGGTGTGTTGCCAGTTACCTTGGGTGACCCCTAACCGCCTTAAACCACCTTAATTTCTACATTTTGCATTGCCTTATGCATCTTTGTAATTGGTGATCGCAAAGACTTCAAATTTGATGTACAGGTTGAATGTGTAAGTCACAGCCTTTTGATGACAAACCGTCCCTGATAGGGGCGTAGTCAGGTTATGTGAACTATTACAAATTTTGGGGATTTCAATCATCACTGGAACGACTGAACCTAAAGTTGTCAAATTTTGTATACAGCTAGGCTATATCAATTCTAGCAAGAGGATGACATATCACTAACAAAATGGGCGGGTTATGGTCGCGTGACTGTTTTAAAACTTTGCTGTTTGCCGTGATGCAGCGCGTCGTGCAGGTTCTTCATCGACAGCTGCTCTTCTTGTTGTAATGAAAATATTTAGTGTAAGTAAATTGTTGGTTTTCGTCATGAGTGAGTTGCTGTGTGGTTTGTGACAGATGAGTTTGAGGCTGGTGCAGCTGCCACTGACCAGGAGGAAGTGAAGCCTACGGTGAAGGTTATCATGTCACCCGAGGCTGCTGCAGCAGCAGCCGCAGCAGCACAAGAGGCTGAGGCAGCTGATGATGAGGATGAAGTCACTGTTGAGGTTAGCAATGATGAGGTTTTTCTGCTGAAAACATGTCTCACTCATTTACATGATTATTTAACTAATAATCTGGTGTTGGTTATCATATTCTTAATAAATGAACACCTTGTATAAGTTGTGGCATCATTGTATATTCCATACCTTACTTTATAGTGTTTACGTCATTCATTGGTGACGTGATATTCACGGATTGAAAAGTGATCTTTTAATTACTTAGACACATATGGACCGAAATATTTTGCTCTGAATTCCCTGAGAATCAGTTTTCATCGACTTCACTGAGGTGATGTAAAATGCCATGTGGGAGGTGTCAGTGATCTGTGACATGTCATTGCTGTATGGAACAAACTGTGTTATCACATCGTTTTTACTGCCACCTGGATGTTTCCAGGCCCGAGGTCATAGGAGGCCATCAAACCTGGCTTTAGTTGTTTGTGTTCATTTTGTGTTGTAGCATATATTTTGTTACGGGTGCATATTTACTTGTGTTGTGTTTCATTTAGTTTTTCAGTACTAAGCCAAGAGATTGGCTGGGAAGAATGTATTCGAAATGACCCATTTTGTGTCAGGTGGGGTGAAAAACCTTAACTCAATCAGTCAGTCAACTGCCATCAAGATGAATCTTTGGGCTAGCATCACAGCTATGCATGGACTCTTCTAGCTGTTTAGGATTTGGTATCTGTAAGTCTCACTAAAATATCACAGTGCAGTGTTGATATGCTGCTATGTTTTCTCCCTTGGTTTATGTTCAGCCAGCACGTTTCTTTTATTTCAGCATATTTTCAGGTGGGAATGGGACTCCAGTAGTTTACCAAAGGGAAACCCTTCAGGATTGTAAAAGCAGGAATTTTACAGGCTGTATGCCACACCTGACGCCTGGTCAGTCTTGTAAGAAATAAAGTGCAATTATAGTCAATGTTGTTGTTTGTTTTTAGTGTTGGTCTAATCCTTCTCTTCTTCCAATGCACTGTGATTTTCGTCGAGTACTGGATAATTTCAAACTGTCTGCTATGTATCATGTCATGGGTGAAGAAGGATGAGGCCAGCGGTTGATTTGCCTGGATGAAGTCAGAACAGCAGCTGATCTATAGAAACCTGTTGCAGTTAATGCTCAGAGGTTCTGTTGGACAATGTGATGTAGAACCAGAAGAAATGAGTGCATGTGTTTGTGTGTATTTAGGATGATGAAGAAGATTTTGAGCACTTGAATGACGAGGATGAGTTTGAGGGATTTGATAAAGAGCGAACTCCCAAGAAGTCACATGAGCAGCCTCCTGACCTTAAAATTACCAAGGTATGTCACACTGCGTAAATTGTATTTTGTCAGTATTGTGTTATACATTCTTCAGGTTTTAGGTCGACTCTTCTGAGTCAATGTAATAAAGTGGGTCTCAAATTTCCGTACATACGTATGTCCACAAAAATTGTCTTTGATTTCAATGAAATTTGGCATGTAGGTAGAGGTCGATGAGTGATACACGACGGTATGCAGTATGACCCAATCCATGGTTGAGGTCACCCCAAACTTTGGATTTTTGTCCTAGTTTTTGTGTCATGTGACTTTGAACTTGGCAGAAACGTCAGTTGTGAAGAGTCATCCGTCAGTCCAGCATGGAGCTAATTTATTAGTTTTCAAAATCTGTTGTGACACCAAGGAGGGCAGTTGAAGGTTTTTATAGCACTTTGCATTGTCTTTCCACTGCAACTACGTCAATTATCTCAATTACTGTAATGAATAACGTTACTTGATAACATACGATACAATACGATATGATACTATGCGGTAGATTTACCGAGTAGCTCAGAAGAAACTGTCTGGGCAATAGTCTGTGAAGGAGGAAGTCTGTGGAGGAAGAAGTGAAAGTATGGCTGTAGTATTTGTGAAACAGGTAGCTTTTAGCTTTTAAGCCCACATTGAAAGAGAGGGAGTAATGGATGAGCACAATGGTGAATCAGAAGAGGAAGGAATGATGGATGAAGGAATAGGTAGGTTAGAAATGGAGAGGCTGATGTCGGTGGCCGAGTAAGAGTAACGATGGATGAAGAGCGAGTACTGTGAGGATGTAGAACAGAGATGAGGTTATGAAGATATGGAGGTTGGATAGTGAGAACTTTGTAGGTAAGTGAGAGGAGCTTGTATTCGATGCGTACAGTGATTCTGAGCTAGTGGAGAGTGCGTAGGATGGGAGTGATATGACAGGACTTTGGTGCTTTAATGACAGTACGAGCAAGAGAGTTCTGGATCTGCTGGAGACGGATAATTGAGACTTACAGAGTTTGTAGTAGAGAGAATTACAGTAGTCAAGTTTGTAGTGAACGATAGAGGTAGCAATGGTACAGGCAGTTGACGAATTGAGGTAAGACCAGATATAGCGAAGTTGGTCAGAGAAAATAAGATGTTCGTCAAAGATGAAGCCAAGATTGCGAGCAGTGTGAGGTGTCAAGTGAACAGAAGATTTGTGTATTTTGGCAAGTTGGTTTTCGAGTTTGATGAGCAAGAATTCAGTCTTAGCAGAGTGAAGAGTAAGAAGATTAGCAGTCATCCAGAAAGAGATCTGTTGAAGAGCGTTTTGAAGGTGAGAAATGCTTGAGTAAAAGTTCAGTGGGTGGAAAGAGAAGAAGAGCTGAGTATCATCTGCATAAAGGTGGTGGTCAAGAGAAAGGGAAGAGTGAGTGAGTAGATTCTTAATGGCAACATGCAGCACAAAGTAAGCTATTTGGTGCCAAAAAGGGAAAGGGAAGAGATCAGACTACTATCTGACCAATGACTACACAATACTGAGGGTTGGTGTACATGACGAAGAGTAGAGGGCTGAGAACAGAGCCTTGGGGAACACCACAAGAGGAAGTATGAAAGGACAACAGGTTGTTATCACATTTAACACGAAAGGAGCGAGATGATAAGTAACACTTGAACCAGCTGCAAACAGAGCCATGGATACCGAACCAAGATGAGAGAGAGGCAAGTGATTAAGGCGTGGTCAATGGTGTCAAAGGCAGCAGAGAGATCAAGAAGGCAAAGGCTTGATACTTTTTTGTGATCCTATTGTATAGATGAGATCTTCTTGAATGTAGAGCAGAGCAGTTTCAGTGGAATGATGTTTACAGTAGGCAGATTGGTGAGGATTAGGTAGTATAGTTTGTTGGCAGTGAGGTGATCAATGAGGTGGCATTTAACAATGCGCTCTATTATTACTGGCCCATTTAATGGGCCAGTATTGTTTTGCACGCTGTCATCTGTCGGCGTCATCTGTCGTCGTCTGTAACACGCATGCGCAGTCGGCTGCCGCCTTGCTTTAGGTATGACAGAAAGGTCAGAGGTTGGGCGATAGCGAGAGAGCTCATCTTTGTCTGAGGTGACGAGAATGGGCTGAAACTGACCAGAGTTGAGAGAGAAGTTGACGATGTTAGTGATTGTGGGGACGAGAACAGATGCACATTCCTTGAGAAGCCAAGTGGGGATAGGATCAGAATCAGATTGCTTGTTAGGACAGTTAGACAGAATGTGAGGATTTCAGATTCAGAAGCTGGTGTGAAAGAGGAGAAGTCATCATCATCATTTATTCGCTCAGCGATTTCAGTATTGCAATGAAACATAGTGTAACATAGAATGAATGAGCAGGAACAGCAAGGCTGGATATTCAGCACTAACAGCTGACACAAACATACATAAAACGCACACACACACACACACACACACACACATGCAACTTGATTAAAAAGCTAAAAACATTTGTGAACAGATGAAAAATCCACAAGCTTAATAGTCCTTTTAAATGATTTTAGTGAGCTAAAATCAACAATTCCTGGTGGCAAATTGTTCCAAACATTTATACTGTGCTGGCTAAAATGATTTTCTGGCATTAACATAACTGTACTCTTAAACAATTTAAATGGATGGCCTTGTGTTGTGACAACAGTACTATACTGGAAAAAGTCATCAAATTTTACATCAACAAGACTGAATAGTATTTTGTCTACAATATGCAGATGCCACAATTAGGTTAAGCTGACGCAGTCTAGCAGCATAAGAGCACTTCTTAAGTCCTGGCAACCGTTTTGTAAACCTTCTCTGGACTTGTCCAATTTATTCAATATCATGTATATTTTGGGGAGACCAGATAACTGAGTCATGTTCAACCAGTGGTCGGGCATAAACAATAAATGCTTGAACCAGCAACACAATATCTCGAGATACAAAACTACATAATATGGCATCTGCTTGTTGATGCATTTTTGCTACTATGTGTCCTATATGCACAGCCGGTTTCAAATCATGCGAAACCATAACACCCAGGTCACGGCACGACAGAACTGTTGAAGTGGTAATTGTGCTTGGCCAATGTTCAAAATACAACATTTATCAGTTGATACTGTTAGCTGCCAAGGTGGATAACAAATCTAATAAAGAGAATTACCACTTTAGATTTGAGCAAAAATTGTGGTATTTTTACATTTGTCAACGGCTTTCTGTTGTTGTGTGTTAGCTGAATTATTTGGTAGTTAAAATTCATTTTACAATTAATGAAATTTATTAAGTTTTACTTGAAACTTTGACTTGTTGTAGAAATAGATCTAAAAAAGCCATATGGAATATGTTGCCAATCAATAGCGTATATGCTGTATTTTGTGATTATGTGGATGTGCTAAATAAATCTACATCTTACATTTACAGCAAAGGAATTTTGTTGTATATTTAGTCCTGCAAGGGAAGACTTTGGAAAATGCCAAACCACATTGCATACGATGCTGTTTGTGTGATGGAAATTGAAATCTGAAGTTATGTGTATTGTATGCTGCTGTATGTCCAGGTGCCAATTCACTTGCACACAAACTGGGATAGTTTCTACATGGAGATGCTGATGTTGGGAGGCTTGGCGGCATATCTGCTCAACTTCCTTGCTGGTAAGAACAAAAACAGTCGAATGGCTCAGTCGTGGCTTGCCGCTCACAGACAGCTGCTTGAAGAAAACTTTTCTGTCATCGGTCAGTTCTCTGCATCATATGTTTGTTCTAGCATTGTTTGACTAATTTTAATAACCAAGTAACTGGAGTGTATCACCAGTAGACAGTTGTGAGTATTAATCATTTTTGCGGATGACAACAATGAAGACTGTCTACAAGATAAAAGAGAAGATCTGTCAGAACTGTTCTATTCTGTGTTGTCTACCACAATGTGTACAGTTCAGTTTTATTAGGCTTTGGTGTGGATTCGCGTGTGTTGTCTCTTCGTTGTTGTGGGTTTGATTGCCAGGACCCGTGTTTGAACCAAAGTGACCTATGAGTGGAATGTCAGACCTTACATTGTCACAGTCCTTCGCTCGTAAACTAAAGACGTGAGACTTAGTCGACTGTTTGACATCTTGCTTGACAGTTTGCTCCATACGGCACAGCTCACTGACATACTGCGTGTCTGTAATGTTGTAATGACACTTATGTGACATGCTGAAATGCTGAATACATGACGTTGTAGGAGACGATGGCACGTCTACTGAAGTGCAGTCATCTGGTGGACTTATGAAGGAGGCGGAGAACATCTATGCGCTTTGGTGCACCGGGCGGACGTACTGCGAAGGAATGCTGGTCACTCTGAAGCTGCTCAAACGGCAGGATCTTGTCAGCTCTATCGCCCGATTACTTCGGCCAGTCTGTGATCAGATAGTGAGTGAATGGAACACGTTGTTGGGTATTCCAAATAGGAAATGATTCAACTCACACACACGTGGCCGACCTGAAGATTGTCTGTGAAGAGATGATTCTTGAATTGGTGTGGAGTGCTGTAAAAGTGGGACTGTGCACTGTCATTGATTTATTGAATATTATTTTTTATTACTATGTCGTTATTTTCTTTCTGTTGCAGCTTTGTAGCCTTTTTAACACATTTTTCTAGTTTTTCAGTATATTTATGCCTCTTTCTCTTGCTATTTTTACTTTATACTTTTTTCCTTGGATGGCAAAGAGTGGCATCTTTAGTGCTGACATGCCAGTAAGAAACTGGTGACTAATTTATGTTAGAAAAATTATGCTTGGTTTTGGAATCTTGTAGCAGAGTTGCAGTCTTTGTCATTGGAGGTACTTGGGACCATATGTATTGATAAGTCCCATGTCATCAAGTGTGGCAGTATTGTCCCCTTTGCTATTTGCAGTCTGTAGATCAGCTAGCGTGGTGTCTACAAATGTACGTTATTTCAAAAACTACCTGATAAAATTAAACACTTGCCCCCTAGCACCAGTGAATGTACTCAACAGAGTTTGTCGCTATCGATAAGATACAATTATTTGTTCCAGCCCATCTTTCTTCAGTCTTTAGATTTTGCTCTGTGGGTCAAAGATTTTTGTCAGCAATGGCTGTAGTGAGTTTTATCGATGTTTGTTGTGTGATTGAAGATAATCAAAGTGATGATAGACGATTCGGAGTTTGAGTCATTTGTGTTCTGTCTTGCTCACAAGCGCGTCTCATCTTCCCTACTAAAAGATCATCAGGACCTGGTTTGTCATGGTTTCACCTTTTTAAACTCGGACTTTCACTGATAATGAATTCAGTACTATGCAGGCTGATCCAAAGAGTGCCTCTACAGCATCTACCAGTACTGGTGCACCACTTGCATATTGTCTTCATGTTTTACTAGAACGTCCATATGTCGAGTCCTGTGCAGAAGATGTGTTTGAAATGTTGGTAGTGTTCTTTGACATATGCTAGAAGACAGATATGCCAGTTTGTGACTGCGTTATTAATTACTACACTGATCTGGCTGATCCCAGGTGGCGATAATTCACATAATCATAGCATACTGCCATCTTTTAGTGGCATATATATACACCTTACGAGTAAAATCACTGACGGTTTTACAAAGAAATAGTACATTTTGCTATGTAATATTTTTTGTTTAAGTACCGGTAATTTAGTAATTATCTGTTTTTCATCTGTGAATGCAATGTTAGCGAGAAGGATGCTATCATTACAGTGTTTTCACTGGCTAGTCTTGGTGATTGGCTGCCATTTGTTGTTTCTGTTTGCCACACATGGTCTGTCTCTTCAAACGTGAGAGTTTCCACTTTCTGCACATTCAAAGAATTGAGAAAATCAGTGAAAGATGTAAAAGTGACATTTTCGTTTACCTGAGTGCAGATTTACTTGACAGATAGATTTTGGCAGGTGGGGGAATGCGTCCCCAAATTCATCTTTCCTAATCCATGCCGTTTGTTCGCAGTCAACAGAAATCATATAAAACATAGTTGTCACTTCTGAGATGACCAAGGAATGTTCCCAGTGTAGTCATGAAAATGTGCAGTTTTCCTTAGTGGCAACCCGAAAACGTTTCCCAAAAGTTTGAAACAACATGTTGCAAATTGGCAGCAGATTCTTTCGTGTCAAAAATTGAAATAAAGCAAAATAAATATATGAATAAATCTAACTCTTTTAGGTTTGCACTTATGTTTTTGTCACAAGAACATAAACAATTAATGTTCAATGTGAAAAATATACTTTTTGACATGTTTTAGACAATTTGATTAGTATTGTCGTAAATGTGATGAGTGGATTGAGCAATTGCAGCAGTGGTACAACTCGTGAACAAAGCATACTTGGTAGCTGATGGCAATATTAGTGGCAGATGTTTAAAAAAACATTGCCCAGATTCATTCTTCCTGCTATTGGTTTTTATTTGGAAGATGCTTTTGTTTTTAGAGTGCTTACTGTGTTGAAAAGAAAAGTGCCGAGAAATTTGGATTGTCATCCAACTTTCAGATACTGAGTGAAAACTCAGAAATCACTGCATGCGTATTGGATACCAAGGTATGTTCGTGGACGTGTACACCATTAAGCCCCCAAAACTACCTCATTTCACTTACATGTAACTTCATTGTCGAAATGTGGAGGATGGCTTTATGTCAAACGTGGTGTTCTAAGCGTCGGTGCAGACTGTTTTGAAGTGTGCAGTGTCACTGTGGTCTTGCTAAAACTGAGTGACCTTTGTTATGAATAATCAAATTTTATAAGCAGCATACACTTGATTCTAGCATTGCAGAGCAGACGTACATGTAGAGAGGTAACATATACCTTTCTTAAGGAGTCTGTCAATTGATGAAGAACGGATGAGATATAGACAGTGAGTTGCATCACTTACAGTGGCTGTCCAGTGATGACCTTTGTGCTGCAATCATTCCTAGGGATGAAATTATCTGCAGGAAAGATTACCTAGATTTACCCTGTAACACCACTGTTAAATTGGTGAGTAAGTGTACTTGTGCATGCATGCCAGTGACCGTTGCATTTTGTGGCCATAAGTCGATATTTGACATATCCTGTTGGCAGTGTTGCATCTCTTTGTGATGTTGACTCGTTGCTAGGTCGACTCTTCGTAAAGCCGGTCTCAAATGTCCATCCGTCAGTCCATGCGTACTTATGTATGTACGTCCGTCCGTCCGTCCGTCCACAAATAGTTTCTTGGGTTTCAGTGAAATTTGGCTTGTAGGAGAGGTCGATGAGTGATGCATGATGGTATGCAGTATGACCCGATCCAAGGTCAAGGTCACGAGCCCTTCAAAGTTGGAAATCAGGCCGTTTTCAACAGCTATCTTTTCCACCAGTTACAATGGGAGCTGATAACTGACTACAGATTCTTAAACTAGAGCACAATATCTAAATTTCATCGGCTGGATTTTTTTATATTCCACCTAGTTTTTGTGTCACATGACTTTGAAGTTGGTAGAAACGTCAGTTGCGAAGAGTCGACCGTCAGTAATTTTTACTGTTATTAACTGACGGATGAACACGCTGTTACTAGGTAGTAACGGCAATCCAGAAGCTGGAGTCAATGGTGGAGTACCTGCATTTCTCAGACCAGTATACTGGTCCACGCCAGCCAGAGTACGTTTTGTAGATTAATCCTCAGCACTGTCTGTGCATGTTTGTCTCTCTGTGCAAAAAAACACTAGCACATAAATTGTTATCTCATCCTCAGCTTGTATTTCATTATTGTGCTTTTGCTACCCGACAGTGTTTCCAAGCTGTCCGTCTGCTGCGTTCGTTCATGCATCTGTTCATTTGTTCGTTTGTTTGTCCAGACAGGTCTTGTTTACTAGTATTTCATGAATGACTCAAGCAGTCTCGGTGAAACTTAACTAGCCCCTACTAATGACCTGAATAGATTCTGTAGGCTGAGGTGAAGGTCATAGCAGGAGGTCAGGTAACAATGGCATTAACGTCGATGCTTGGATGCCGAAGTCCATCTAGTTTTTGTCTGTTGCTTGCTTTGTTGAAGTTAATTCTCCCCGCGATAGCGAGGGAGTATGTTTTTACCGGCGTTGGTTTGTGTCTCTGTCTGTGACCACGATAACTAAAAAGATTGTGGATTGATTTGCACCAAATTTTACGGAAAGGTTACTAGGTGGAAACGGACGACCAAGTTCGTGTTTCGTTAGGATCGGTAGAGGGATGTGGAAGTAACGGTCAAAAAACTCCGTGAACCGGCGATTGTTTACATTTTATACGTCTAATAGTAGGTGTGGCAAGTGTTGCCAAGTGTCGGCGACAAAAACCCCCCAAATTTTGCAAAATTGGTAGTCTGTGGCTATCCTGTGAACATACTGAATATGCAAATTCATGAAGGAACATGATTGGTCGATCAGCACTGCGGCAATGGCTGTTCCATTAACCGCGCACCCCCTCTTTGTGGTGGCAATCCGCAGTAGCATTCGCGGGGAGATGTACTTTCTCAGAGTACTTTCCATCTAGTTGTCATGTTTGGAGGTGACGGAATTATAAAAACATTTACTACTATTAATGATTTACTGAATGCATGATGACTTGACTTGTGGAAGTTATAACTTTGCTAATTTTTACCATGAGTGGACCGGCCATGATTCAGTAATTAATTGCACAGCTTATGTGACATACCCAGCATTGAATCTTTTTGGAGCCATTGCTAATGTCAGAAAATTTCCACTTTACATGTTTGCATTGACTGGAGAAATGTGCAACAATCTTGTTTTGGCATCGGTGAATTTTAAAACTGTAAATTTAGAGCCTGAATTAATGTAAATTCTCTTGACTGTCATGGTTGTCACTGATTTTTGTGTGGTGTGTTGTTAGTGAAAATCAAGCAGGCAAGATTCCTGAGGCTAAGCGTGTACTCATCTTCTGCTTTAACCGTAAGTTCCTTCTGGTTAGTTGTTACATTAGAACTGTGCCACCTGAGTAGTGGTTTAAAATGATGTTGCCATAGAAAGTGATGAACAACACACAATAGGGTTAGAACGATACCATGCTCAGCACCCAATACCCAATACTTTGGCTTCTAACGATACCGATACCAATACCGATACCGGAAGTGACGTCATTCGTTCTAATAAAAATACATAAGTACTACTGGCGAGTATAAAGTAGCATTCTCACTGTGGCCGTCG
>Ga0209363_1001082_pt1 | contig 12371 bp, 9 predicted proteins | sample WorMetexBAHAMAS3_FD_187385 | JGI IMG/M metagenome (GOLD analysis project Ga0209363, IMG submission 187385) | Marine gutless worms symbiont microbial communities from Max Planck institute for Marine Microbiology, Germany - Inanidrilus exumae... | ecosystem: Host-associated > Annelida > Digestive... | reverse complement strand
GTCAATAGTAGATTAATATAGCACATAATCGCGAAGCCCCTAATGCGCTGTGTACGATAGTAGAACGAGAATAAAACAGTTTTCAGGTCACGATGAAAACTGTCAACATAACGTGACGGATCTCGAAGGTAGTCTGGTAACGAGTTCCAGGCCGCCGGGCCAGCCACAGAAAAGGCCCGACGACCGAACATCGAACGGCGGTGTCGCGGCATAAGCAGCTGACGGCAGCCAGCCATAACATATTACAGATTGCCCCAAATTCACTACCAAATTATTTATCTATGGGATGTCTAGTTTCCATTTTTCCGTTAGAATCAATTCAAAATCATTCCCTTGGGCTGTGCGCTCTGTACAAGAAACTGACGCAAATTTTCGGCAACGTCCGATGTCCGATATTGTAAAACAGTACGCCACTGTGCTGCCTGTCTGACCGACAAGGAAGAAAAGCGGACTGAATTGGAAACTGAAAATAAGTAACAGCAGATAAGACATCACTCAGTCGCAGGCACGTGACACTAGGCATAGTCGAATGCAGGAAGTAAACAGCTTGTGCACAGACAGTGGGCCACTTCCAGTCGAATACTGTATTGTGGGCATTCCACATGATACAGCTATCTAGATGTGTTTGTTTTAATTTCTCAGTACTTAGTCAAGAGATTGGCTAGCAAGAACGTCTCTGAAATGACCTATTTTGTGTCCTGTGAGACATAAAACCTTAACTCTATCAATAACTCAAAAAACAGATTTCTAAAGGAATGGGGCATTGCTTCTTTTCTGCAGGCTGTAAGATGCCACTACCAGGGATTAAACATATGTAGAGCTTAAAAATAGTAAGAACTGTGGTTGTACTGAATATCCTATTCATGTTCTATCTATTCAGACCAAATTGTCGGCCAAATAATTTGTTCGTATTCAGCTGAATAACATTGTCAGACATAGACCAAACATGATCAAGGGACTGACAGTTATCCACACATACTGATCCTACATCCACTCGCCGCGCACCGATTCATCCGATTTTGGGCTTCTGGGGAGCAAAGTTCCCCAAATGGGAGATCCCCTGCGCAGGACGCCCCTGAACCACCAGCAAAATTTGACGCCGCTAGCTTTATCCTCGCCGGAGAAATCTAACTGTACAAAGAAAAAAAACAAACATAAACGATATATCCACACGTTGCCTGTCGGCATGTGTGGATAATAACTGGAATTTCGACTGAAGGAATGATGGTTGGCAGTGAGAGTGAGTAAACAAGATTAGCAGTGCTGTGAGCAGCCGCTTCAGCAGCAGCCTGCACCATGCCACAAAGGAACGTGCAGTCAGTCACATGATGCAGAAATAATGTATCAACGATCCTGCTATGCAAGAGCTTGTCGACAAAAACATATGCCCGCTGTAAGTTCCTCAGTGCCTGTCACGCTGAGTTGCTGTCTGCCACTGAACAGTGAACCATAACGTAACGTTCCTTCTCTCTGCATATTTGCATCCCCCTAGAGATATGGCATTGTAATCTGGCTGCAGCATGTCAGCTGGCTCAGAGCACATGCTGTTGTGAGAACATGGCCAGAGTTTAGCTACTCAGTGCAGCTGTCTGATGTTAGTTAGCTACCAGGGTACCAAGTGATGTGTTATCTGAAGTAGTGACATTTGCTCTTATTCACAAACATGTCTGTTCGCTGAAAATCGTGATTGCTTGGTTTTTTTATGTCGATTCTTTGACAGATTCTACCTAATAAAGCCGGTCTCAAATGTTCGCCTGTCCGTAGGTGCGTACGCACGTCCGTCCACAAAATGTTTCTTCAATTTCAATGAAATTTGGCATGTATGTAGAGGTCGATGAGTGATGCACGACGATATGCAGTATGATCCTATCCAAAGTCAAGGTAACAAGCCCTTCAGAGTTGGAAATCCAGACATTTTTAAAAGCTGTCTCCTCCGCCATTTACAATGGGAGCTGCCAACTGACCACGGATTCTCAAACTAGGGCACAATATCGAAAATTTGATCAGGCCTGATTTCTGATATTTGGCCTAGTTTTTGTGTCACATGTGTTTGAAGTTGGCACGGTCCGCCCGTTGCGAAGAGTCAACCGTCACTCCCGTACAGGGCAAATTTATTTTAGTTAAAAGACAGCTCTGTGTAAACTCCATTGTTGATTGTGATAATGGTGTGAATGAAATTGAACAAACGCATATTGTTCATAAAGATGACAGTGGTGCATAACAGTACCTGTTTGTATTCTATTCATATTTGTCTGAATAATAGCTCTAATTATTCTTGTTTGGCCGAATAGTTATTTTCCACTATTCGATACATTCGACACAGTCCTAGTAAGAGCAGGATGTCCTGCGATGTGCTCGTTAAGCGTTTGCATTATTTGGAAACATAGAGGCCTGAGCAGTATAGAATCAGCAAGTTTAGTGATAACTGTAATTACATAAAGTGTGTTATGCTCAAAGGAATTTGTGTATGGCAAAATATGGCAAAGCTCCAGAGGTTCGACTTGGTGGAAATTTATCTGCAACTTTCTCGTACATTGCTGAACCTCTCAACCACATGTTGCTTGAAATACTGAAGAATGCAATAAGGTCAGACATTTGCAGTTGCATTGTAGTTAACATATGGCAAAAAGCTTAGGTTTCAACTCTGGGGGAACAGGGAACACATCCCCCATTATATTAACGTGGGATATTTCCATTGGGAAATTCCCCTGACATTTAAGCTTTGTTCTCTTTTATGTACAGAAGGAATGGCGGTTTACTATATATATAAAGCTATCGCATCAGTCTGTCTGTATGTCTATATTACGTTTTTCTGAAAAACGTGCGGACCGATTTCCATGAAACTTTTCATGGTTCTTAGGGTTCATACGTAGACGTGAACGGATAAAAACATACGGAAAATTTCGACCCTTATTGTGTAAAAATTCGGAAAACGGTGCAAAATGGTCGATTTTGAGAAAGTCCGCACGGGTCACACGCTGGCATGCGCAATAGCCTGTGGTCCCAGTTCTGCATCAAAAGTGGGGGATCTGTGCCCCATCTAATGCGTTTCTTGGACCCACATGAGTCATCCTGCAAACGGCATCTCCATTAGTTCAACTGTTTTTTTGTACAGCTCACCCGTGTGCATAATACACAGACTCATAGACCATGCTACGTGCGACATCTGTAGCAATAGGCCGCATCTATGCATTGCGTGCAGGCGATACGGCCTAATAATATGAACTTTTGGGCCTGGAGCTGATCCTGGTATACAGGCAGTCATCCTGCAGGTGGGCTATAAATCATCCACCCGGCGGTAGCCTGTGGTTACCTTCCCAGCCGCAGAGCATCACCGCCCCTTTGCCATACCAAGTTATACTGCTTAGTGACAGAGGCATGTAGGTGTGAACAATTTGCCGCGAGGAGGATTTGAACCCACGACCTGTTAACCGCAAGTCCAACACTGTACCCGTTGCGCCACCACGTGTAGCTGCTGGATGGAATGGTCAGCGAGGTTTGCTGTTCTGTGACAGGGCTACAGTGGAGTATCACGTTGACATGCCCGACGAACATCTTCCGCCAATACATGTCGATGTCGCCAATAACGACATTGACTTCATTATCAGGTGGTTATCACCGTGTGACGGTACTTTGAGCCTGCATTCTGAAGTCAGTATAATTATGGGTAGTGTGCTGTATCTTATAAGATAATGTTTATAATGTTACTAGTTTTGGTAGTGAATTTGTCTGGATTTGTTGGTTGGTCTTAAGAAGTTGTGGAAGTTTTCCGTGAAATGTTGGGAGGGGACCGGATAGGGCATGGGCTCAAGAAACTGTCAATTCCATTTTGGGGATGATACGGATATTTTGATGATCTGGGATTTTTCACTTTGGCACTGCAAAAATCGCCATTGTGATGTCTAATAATAGCTGTCCATCTCTTGTCAGTTGTGATCCCCATGCCAGCTGGCTTGTCGTTATCAGTCATCAGACAGATCAAACTGTGAAATATACTGTGAAGTCAATTGTGGTAATTCGTATTGTTTGTCATGCCTTTCACTTATTTGACAGCTCATGATAGATTGTATCGCTGGTTATAATGCACACTAGTTACCCGCGCCAATGGCAGTCGCAAGGTAGGATTTCCACTGGCATTTTTAGCCCGCACGGCATCGCGATGCCGAAGGCTTAACAGCTCGTGTCAGTGTAGTTTTATTGTCTGTAACAGAGTGTCTGACAGTGGTGGAGGAATTAAACACGATATGCTTGAAAGAATATGGGAGTATGGCTTTACAACACCCGGAGTTACGGAGAAGTGGTCAGACAACCAGATATTCGAGCGAATCGTATCTGAAAATGCCGCCGACAGTTTTTATGGGTGAGTATTGCATACACTGCAGTCAGATTAGATATTACTTTGGTTTACGTGGTCAGGTACTTAACTGGATCCACTCGTTTGTTACCAGCAGAACGCAGTCCGTTGTTTCGCTGGAACTAAGTCTGTCTGTGGTCAGCTATCCTTTGTGGTGTACCACAAGGAAGCATCCTTGGACCGTTTCTCTTTATTTTCTGTGCCGCCGACATCATTGCTGCGACATGGCTCCCAGGTGCACTCCTACGACTGAGTCGTATGAGAGACGACTCCCACGTTTTACTGAGTGCATTGCAGCGATTGAGGGCTGGATGACTGCAAATTGGCTAAAAATGAATTCTGATTAGACAGACTTTATCTGGTTGGGCTCTAAGCATCGGCTAGCCAAAATCCAGTCTCAGCCAATTGCGTTAGAGGCAGTTCCCGTGTCATCAGTAGTCACCTGTATCGGGGTCCAGTTTGACAGCCACCTTACGTTCACCCCCACGTTCAGGGCCTTGCTCGTCGTTGTTTCTACCATCTTCGACAGTTACGGTCTGCGAGGCGGTCGCTGACAACTGATTCAGCCAAGACTGGTACACGCACTGATAGCCAGTCATATCGACTACTGTAACTGTGTTATATCAGATAAACACCACTGCCACAAAGACCCTCCAGTCAGTTTTGCACTCAGCTGCACGACTCATAGTGCGGAAGCAGAAGTTTGAGCGCATAACACCGAAACTTTGAGATGATTTTCACTGGCTGCCAGCTTGAGGGAGGATAGTTTTCAAGCTCTGTGTGATCATCTTCAAGTGTAGCCATCAAATGCTCTGCAGTATCTCCAGCTGTGCGTACCTGTTACAGCTAGTACACGTCGTCGCCACCTACGCTCTGCCGCTCGTGGCGATCTGCAAGTGCTAGCCTACCGCACTACCAGTTTTGGACCACGCAGCTTTGCTGCTTGTGCTCCAAAACTGTGGAACTCTGCCACCGTCACTTCGTGATCCAACATTGATATTGACACTTTTCAGTAGCAGGCTAAAGACATCTTTTCGGTTTGGCCTACGGGCGCACACTCGTGACTGCTTAGGCTATAAGAGCGGCACGTTACAAATGCTTTTATACATGCATACATACTTAGCAAGAGGCATCTCCATGATGCCAGGTTGAAGGTGACACGCCCAATTGTTAGGCAGTTGAGTGTGATCTGTTTTGGCAGTACCGTATAAAACTGTGCAACTCTTTTAAATTTAAGTGCACAATATCTGGTTTGTCTCCGCATTTTCAAGATTTTTCCTTCGTATATATTTATATATAAATTCATTTTCTAACTGTTTTAGTGACTGATGTTTGCTGCATAGATACGGGTTTGGCTTGCCGTCATGTCGAGCTTATGCGAAGTATCTGAATGGTGATATTCGGTTGCAGACAATGCAGGGAGTTGGCACAGACGTCTACTTGCGACTGCGGCATATTGATGGGAAACTGGAAAGCTTTCGTATCTAACTACCTTAGTTTCGCAACTAGTGATAAATAACATTAAGCTTTTATGCAGTGTTGCCATGGCTTGTCTAGTTGCTACCATAGTGGTACACATGGGTGTAAATCATGGAGGATAGGGGGACAAGTCCCCTCCAGAATTTGGAGTGGGGGACGCTAATGCAAGTTGTCCCCACCGATTTTGTCATGTTTCAAAATTTCAAACACCAGATTGCTTGCATTACAAAGCAGTAATGCAGCAAAAAGCTTATCAACCCCATTATTCTAACAGAGTATTCACTATTTCCCTAAAGTACATCTTTTATGGCCACCAAAATCATCACAAGCGAAAAATTCCACATTTTTCTGGCAAGGACATGGCCATGAAGTACCGCTCAGAATGCACCAAAACACGCCATTTCAAGTTAAAAATTTTTTTCTGAAAGCCATTTCCCAATAGGAAGGGGTTCCCCCTCCCCACTCCTCGCCCTCACCAAGCCTTCTGGATCCACTGTGCATCCCCAGAATTCCATCCAGATTTACGCCACTGGTGGTGCAAAAATGTACATTAATAATATATGGTCTAAAAGACTTAGAACTGTTTTGTTTGTTGTTATTGCACATTCACTACTAACAGTTTTTTTTCATACTGTCTAAATTTAAGACCTGTTACACTGCAAGTGTCAGTGCTAATGAGTTTTAATGTCTGATGGCATTTGAACTGTGGCCCATATTTTTCAGATAGGACCTCCCGATGGTCCGAAAAATGTCCAACTGAAATTTTTGAGCATGTTGCATTATCTCCACTGAAAATTTACAAATAGTCCCTTTGCGTCAAGAGATGCCATCCTTAGTATCAAAATGTGTGGAAAAATTCCTCGAGTGGCCAAGGCACTGTCCCAGACTCTGTGAAGTTTTCCCATCCCAGACCCTTGTCTGGCAGGTAAGGAGGCTGAGCACAGCAGTGCATCCTCAGTCTCACTTTGTTGAACATCACAGCTTGCATTCTGGTCATCCGTCTGTGGGCACTATGCATAAATACTGACATAGGGAGATTTGTGCCCCACACACTGCACAAAATTCCAGTCATTTTGCCAGCTGTCATTTGTTACACTAGATTGGTTAGTGTTACACCCTTTCTTGCAAATTGTAAAAATACTGCTTACAGCATCAAACTTCTTTAATGCTCATTTCGTTAGGCCTTCAAGCCTGAAGACTTATCAGTGCAAGGCTGTTTGCATACTGGTTAGTGGTGTAATGTCTGTTATTATTTATATACTCAATCATTCAAAAAACGCCCCCACCCCTTATTCAAGACTAATTTCTACAAATGTTAACGGATTTTCTATGCATAGATTGTCCGTGACGTAATGTGTTCATTTTTACTTTGCCCATGAGAGTTTGCTGAGTACTGTCACTTGTGCATGAGTGTCTGTCCGCGAGAATATCCTAATAGTAAATCGATTTACCCACCTCGCCTACGTGTTGCTGCTACACTAATTTGGGAAACGAATATTCAAGTGCATGATGATAACTTTCAGTCCTATCAACCGAAGTTGCACAGTCTAACAACATCCGGTCAATCTGCACAACCAGCAATAGCATTGCCCAGTGACCTGCTACAAGCTGTTTCACGTGTCTATCAAGCACCGTCTGCGATCAGGCACATCAACTGGCGTACGATACACACTATCCTGCATCATGTCCCATATTCGATTATTTGATAGTCAACAGAATGTGGATTATTCGGAGGCCATAAGTACAGAGGAATGAATTTCAGTTTCATGCTGAAGGAGCTCTATCGTCTGACCTGCCCTGTCAGACCACTTGAACTACGCTCAATAAAACGTTTCCCACGGTAGTGTAGCAGCAGTACACAGGTGAGGTGGTAACTCAGTAACTGTCACGTTGCAAATTAACTCAGTACAATATCTGCCAAATTTCCACAAATACTGACCGATATCTGTAATGTTTTGACATTACAGAAATCGGTCAACATTTGTAGAAATTGCAGTCATATGAATAGGTGGGCGTTTCTTGAAACAGTATGACTGTGTAATAAGAATGAACTACTGTTAGTGCTTTGCTGATGCCGAAGACACCAAGTTGTAGAATGCAGTTTAGTCAGTTATTAAACACACTGCACCTACATGTCAACTGGACCGTTACCCGTTAAACAACTTCAGTGTATGCCTTCTATCAGTAGCACTGTTTCGTGGGACTGTTTCACCAAAAAAACTGCATCAAAGCCTGGAATTTTTAATTTTGATCAAAACTAAACGTCAAAATTTCAAGACAGAATTTAACGAATACAGAATTTAAACAATACAGCCCACTGAACTAAAAACAACAATGACAATACTAGTGATACACCACTCAGTAGCTCTAATTAGAATGTTTACTTTGCTTAATACAAATAAAAATAAAACCAATTAGTATCAGCATATGGACAAATTTAACGGCAGTATTGCTAACAAAAACAGTAACACTATGTAACAGATACTCATTCCAATACTCATTTCAATCTAAATACTGTTCAATTTCTCATACAATGCTTATCGATTTTTACTTATGATATTGATCAGCCGTTTCACGAGAACTGTTTTTGATCATGTTACCAATTTAGAATGAAGTTAAAATCAATCCGGATAAGTCAGGGGGGAAATTTTCATTAAACAATATATAGTTCAAGCTGTCGAAACTTTAAGAAGGAACAGTGGGACATCACAAGCTGGACGTTTCTTCATTAGCCACCACGCAGACGAAGAACCAGATGGAGGGTTGATTCTTTCTGGATGTTGTAATCACTGAGGGTGCGACCATCTTCCAGCTGCTTGCCGGCAAAGATCAGACGCTGCTGGTCTGGTGGAATGCCCTCCTTGTCCTGAATCTTGGCCTTCACATTCTCAATAGTATCGCTCGGCTCCACTTCGAGAGTGATGGTCTTGCCCGTCAACGTCTTGACAAAGATCTGCATGCCACCTCGCAGGCGAAGGACCAGATGGAGGGTTGATTCTTTCTGGATGTTGTAATCACTGAGGGTGCGGCCATCTTCCAGCTGCTTGCCGGCAAAGATCAGACGCTGCTGGTCTGGTGGAATGCCCTCCTTGTCCTGCCCAGCATGCAACACATTACTCACATAATATGTCCACAAGTAACAAGTTTTTCACGCAAAGCCTGACAATACAGTAACAGAATGCTATATGACCATCTGACTGACTGATTTCAGGTTTTATGTACCACCCGACACAAAATAGTTCATTTTCGGAAATGTTCTTTCCAGCCAATCTCTTGGCTTAGTACTGAAAAACGAAAACAAACACAACAAAAGCAAACATCCGTAACAAAATATACAACGGCATAAAATTAAGAAACAAGTTAGCCCCTTACGGGACTGACCGTAGATACTCATTTGAGAGCGGCTTTATTAGGTCTACTCTAAAGAGTCGACTTAAAAACTACAGCCAGGTTCGGTTGCCTCCAATGACCTCTGGCCTGGTAACTAAACGGGTCTATTCTGGAAAAAGATACATAAGTCAGGAAATAAACCAGTAAGGACGTAAGAAAGTAAGCATAAAGAAAGAAAATTAGAAGTTTCTGACAAGTTCAAAGTCAAGCGACACAAAAACTAGGCCGAGTATCAAAAATCCGGCCGGATCAAATTTAGATAGTGCCCTAGTTTAAGAATCCGTGGTCAGTAGTGAGCTCCCATTGTAGATAGCTTTTGAAAACGGCTGTGACCTTGACCTAGGATTGGGTCATACTGCATACCATCGTGCATCAGTCGTCGACCTCCACCTACATGCCAAAATCAAAATCTAAGAAACTTTCTGGGGACGTACAGACTGACATTTGAGACCGGCTTTATTAGGTCTCTGTAGAAGAGTAGACCTAAAAAAGTAACGAAGTAAACAAATATATATAGCACCGAAATCAACACACCACGGCGCATTACCGTCCCTGAGCCCATATTGTGCTTATGACTTACGTGCTGCGTTGCTGACTAGCAGGAACGCAATGACGTGATGTTCACTAATATCGCACAGTAGTGTCACAGGCAGTGAAAGCTCACTGCGAGTGTTTATAGTTCACTTCAGATCTCTTATGTTAAGTGACATCTAGCGAAAGTACTGCACAAGTAGAGTTTATTGGCACACGCAACAGCATACACTGGGAGTCACCTATTAACAGGCAAAACATGAACTCACTTGTGCCCACAAAAATGAGGACTCGGCATCCTTGGGATGCAGTCTGTATAATGTACAGTGTGGCAAGTCCAAAGAAACAGATGAACAACAACAAAACCCATTTAGCGTCCTGTTTTCCGGGACAACCTGAGAAAGCCAGCAGTGGTAAGGTAGACTCATTCTAGAGGTTTGTGAAGCAACAAGAGTGTATGGTGCTAGTGGCATCAGCTGGACCATATGCAAATATTTGCACAGGTGGCCTGTGTGGCTTAACGGTAGAGCGTTTGCTCGCGATAGCAGGTCGCAGATTCGAATCTCGACCGGTCTGCTTCCAGGTAACAGCTTCAAGTCACCTGTGGGCTGACTGCCTGTACACCGGGATCAGCTCCAGGCCCAACGCTCGGTATAGAGTATGGGAGAACTTTGCATGTACTTTAACCATGCCAGCACCTGATCCTTCAATTTTTACAAGCCGGATGATCTTACTGATGAAGGCGACAGGTGTATGTAGGTGTACATCTTACAGTATACCACTTCAAACAAAACATATTAATGGCAAAAACTCTTAACAAAAGGAGTTTTATGTCGCGTAAGAGCTATTCTGCAACACTAAATATGGTGCAAAGCACATGTTCATGTCCGGGTTCGTACAGACATTAAAATGCTTTTTTCCAGGACATGTTCCATTCACAAACGTGGGTTACATTGAGGCCAAAAAAGTGCATATACAAAATCAGTTATCAGTGTATCTGCATTACAGTAAAGTAATGGAAATGCAATACCTGCGGTTATATTATTGTACTCCAAAGAACCCAGATTAGCCCAGCATGTTCAAATGTATTACATGTAATTGCTTATTGCTTAGCGACTACTCAAACCAGAACTAACAATTCCAGAACCGCTGGTTTACAATTCCAGGACTTTCCAGGACCCATGCCTTTTTCCAGGACTTTCCAGGATCTGTACGAACCCTGTCATGTTACAGCTATATGGCATAGCAGCTATACCTGAATCTTGGCCTTCACATTCTCAATAGTATCACTCGGCTCCACTTCAAGAGTGATGGTCTTGCCCGTCAACGTCTTCACAAAGATCTGCATGCCACCTCGCAGACGAAGGACCAGATGGAGGGTTGATTCTTTCTGGATGTTGTAGTCGCTGAGGGTGCGACCGTCTTCCAGCTGCTTGCCGGCAAAGATCAGACGCTGCTGGTCTGGTGGAATGCCCTCCTTGTCCTGCCCATCATGCAAGACATTAAAGTCACATGGAGTAACAGTTATTTCATGATATCATGTCTTAAAATACAATATAACAGCAGAATTTGTTAAGTGCTGTCAAATCCAAGGAACCAGGAGATGCTTAACAGATTCCACAGATGAGTAGAAACAAGAAATTCAGTGACTTCAACTGTCAAGGATCTTAGCTGTTTTTGAGAATAACAGCTGTTATGCAATAGCAACATTAATGTTAAGACCCACCAAAAGTCTATAATAACGAAAGAGATGCACCCAACATGATACTCTGACATCAACTTAGTCTGCATTCATGACAATTTTTTTTACAAAGGGCACCCTTCAGCAATGGCAGCAGTGCAAAATGCTATTTACTGTAGCATTTTCAATGTGGTTTAAAATACTTTGAAGGGCACTAAAATGCTCAAGCACGCTGTGAACCCAACTTTATTATACACTGACATTAGGAAGTCAAAGGAAGGCATTTAGTCTGATACAAATTAACTGCAGCTGCTATTGATGGATGGCCCAGGAAATGTATACCTGAATCTTGGCCTTCACATTCTCGATAGTGTCGCTTGGCTCCACTTCGAGAGTGATGGTCTTGCCCGTCAGTGTCTTCACAAAGATCTGCATGCCACCTCGCAGACGAAGAACCAGGTGAAGGGTTGACTCTTTCTGGATGTTGTAGTCGCTGAGGGTGCGACCATCTTCCAGCTGCTTGCCAGCAAAGATCAGACGCTGTTGGTCTGGTGGAATGCCCTCCTTGTCCTGAATCTTGGCCTTCACATTCTCAATCGTGTCACTCGGCTCCACTTCGAGAGTGATCGTCTTGCCCGTCAGTGTCTTGACAAAGATCTGCATGCCACCTCGGAGTCGAAGAACCAAATGAAGGGTTGACTCTTTCTGGATGTTGTAATCACTGAGGGTGCGACCATCTTCCAGCTGCTTGCCGGCAAAGATCAGACGCTGTTGGTCTGGTGGAATGCCCTCCTTGTCCTGAATCTTGGCCTTCACATTCTCAATAGTATCGCTCGGCTCCACTTCAAGAGTGATGGTCTTGCCCGTCAGTGTCTTGACAAAGATCTGCATGCCACCTCGCAGACGAAGAACCAGGTGGAGGGTCGACTCTTTCTG
>Ga0209363_1001081_pt1 | contig 12374 bp, 8 predicted proteins | sample WorMetexBAHAMAS3_FD_187385 | JGI IMG/M metagenome (GOLD analysis project Ga0209363, IMG submission 187385) | Marine gutless worms symbiont microbial communities from Max Planck institute for Marine Microbiology, Germany - Inanidrilus exumae... | ecosystem: Host-associated > Annelida > Digestive... | reverse complement strand
ATATATATATATATATATATATTTAAATATTCTAAATTCACGATGTTTAGTCATATCTGCAGAAGAATGCGTTGCCACCGATCGCCAACAAAACGGGGACCAACGAATATGGCTGCAAAGCTGATCTATTTTTAAAACTGTCAACAAAGCATTATGGGACTTATTTTGATTGACTCACCACCAGTCACAGATTTCGAAGTGTGTTTACGTAGTTTGTGTAGTTGCATATTTGCATATGTAAAACAGCAAAAATCAAAAATGTGATATTACTTGTCAGCACATTGACTCTATGGCTATGTACCGATAAGTAATATCACTTTTTGATTTTTGCTGTTTTAGTTGTGCGACATAGCCACTGTCGTCCTTACAAGTCGTTTTAAACTGTTAGGTTTTTACATTAATAATAATAATAATAACAACAACAATAACACAGTAACGTTTATCGTGCAGTCATCGTGGCAAAGCCATTGCGAGAGTTCATTTGGTGAATGAAGACCGAGTACCAGCTGGCCGCCAACCCTCAGACCAAGCCAACCGACTTGACTGTGAGTCAGCTGACAAAGGCTTCTACCGTCCACATTCACCATCGCCATTTATTATTATTATTCGGCCTGTAGGCCAATACTTATTTTACCATCCCACAGAAGGTGGAAGGCTGAGTTAGTCTAGGCACTGTAGTAAGGGTGCATGATCTGTGCCGTAAAGGCTGTACATTGTCGTGGCTATCATGGTAAACGCAACTGCCCCACTGAGATTTGAACGTGGGTCCTCTGATACCACAGTCAGGCGTAATTACCGTCTGTGCACTTGGAGTCTATAAAGAGCCTAGTGGCAGGTGTGCCGGCCGGGTGTGACTGACACAGGTGTACATGCTGACGTTACGGCACGCGCTCGTCCGCCAGCATTACGGACGTGCACTGAAGATCATGATGAAACAGAGTGAAGACAAACCAACAAAGGAGCTGGATGGACGCATGGTCGAAGTCAGTTGGTTGAATTACTCAGTTACACTTGGTCGTGTATTATAACAAGCGTCAAAAGTAATTTGACAAAAGGCCGCATCGCCAATTTGTCACCTTTCAAATGGATTTGTCTGATGCAGCCTGTTGCTACAGATGTTGCACTAGCGTGGTCTGTCTGCATGTATGTGTGTCTGTCTGTTGGGCACACGAATGAGCCATGCAAAAATGGCTGAACCGAACAAAATGCAGTTTGGGAGGCTGACGTGCATGGGCCCAAGGAACCGTGTATTAGATGGGGGTCCTCTATGGGAAGGGACAATTTTTGGGAGTTTCCCGTCCGATTGAAAAACATTAAGAGTGTATGCTGCGGTGTATGCATCAAAAGGGTCCATTCAACTATCACGAACGGCGTGACAAGTGATGTGACTTTTCGTCACAATTCTTTGACCACTTGCTTCATGTTTTATGATGACAGTAACAGTCCATTATGAAGGTGGCAATAATGGGTGATGAATGTGTGACTGTGTGTGTTCAGTGCTGTGAACTGCTTGGCTGGACACATTGTCAACAATATCTTGAGAACTGGCTGCTTGTGAAATATCCACCAGCATACCAGCCGTTTTGATGATTTTCTGCCATTTATATTTAGCTAGAGCTGTCAATAACTGGTGCCAACATACCTCTAGGCGGACGTCGTCATCAATATTGAAAATGTAAGAATGAAAAAATATTAGACTAGAGAAAATGAATTTTCTGCCCCGCACTTTGATCTCGCAATTTTCAGCCTGATATTTTCTATTGTTGCATTTCTGACCATTCACCATTTTCATTCTTGCATTTTCAGTCACTGCAAAGTGTCTTGCACTGATGTTATCACAGAGTTTTTATGCTAATTTTTACTGATTTATTACTACACTGTGTCCCAAAAGAATCTGTCCACCTTTTTATTTTTTGAATAACTCTGTCAAAAGTTAACTGATTTTTTATTTTTCTTGTGAAATTCTGAGAAAATTCGACATCAAACGCTTCCAAATTTGCCCACCTCGCCAGTCATTTGTTGCCACTTTACTTTGGGAAATCCAAAAAATTAATTTTCAACAATACTACTAATATGTACTTTTGATAATTTGCCTTATCTCAGAATAAAACGAACTGTAACTGCTACAGAGCAACTGTTTACTTACTGTCGCTTACTGCTTTTGGTTATCTATGTTGCCCTATTCTATGGTTAATTTGTATGATCCAGAAAGCATGACATTAGCACTAACCGTCTCCTACACACGAATTCCACTTTCAGCAAGTCCGTTATGGTCATTTTTGCTGAGCCTGGAGCAGAAATCAACGGGCAGTACTATCATGACCTGTTGCTGATGCAGAAGCTGCTAGTAGTGGTCCACGGCATTGATGGACACTTGTTTGTCTTCCAGCAAGACAAGCACCTGCATATCGCTTTCACTACACGGTTAAGTTTCTGCGCTGTGAGACACCCCAGTTCATCAGTCCTGACATGTTGCCAGCCAACAGTCCTGATCTAAACCCGGCAGATTATCACATCTGGGGCATGATGTAGGAGCGTGTGTATCAAGTACCAGTCTGCGATATGAACGGTTTGTGGCAGCGGCTTGTTGAGACTTGGGCTGAATTTCAGCAGAGTGTGGTTGACTCTGCGATTGATCAATGGCGAAAAAGACTGGAAGCGTGTGTCCATGCAGAAGGTGGTCACTTTGAACACTTGCTGTGACGTTGTTTGCCTGACATTCAAGTTGACACACATCACAACCGGATCTGTTCAGAGCCACCAATGCCATGCAACACAATCCGGCTCTTTTCAGAGCCACAACATTTGCAGGAAAACAGTATACCTTTAGTCAGATCATTCAGATGAACAAGTTCTGCATTTCATAAGTTAGTGCGGTGACAGTCTTCAGCTGTGGTGGGCAAGTTCACAGTCACGGTTACAGTTCATTTTATTCTAAGATAACGCAAACACTCAGAAATACATATTAGTAGTATCGTTGAAAATGACTTTTTGGTTTTCCCAAGGTAAAGTGGCTACAGGTGACGTGGGCAAATTTGTGAGCTTTTGATGTCAAATTGTTTTTAGGATCTTACGTACCAAAAATCATCAAAATCAGTTAACTTTGACATAGTTATTCAAAGAATAAGAAGGTGGACATTTTTGGGGGACACAGTGTAGATATTTGTATTGATTTGTTGCCGCTTCCTTTCGGTGCTTTGACAACGTTGGTTGGGCTACGGAAAAGGCGTTTGACCTATGAAAATCTTCTCCAATAATGCTGAGAGGTTTTCTTTCAGAGGAATCAGTCAAACTCGGAATAACTCTAGAGAAGGTCAGTAGTAGTGGTGGTAGTGTTGATGCTAGTATTTTCAGTTCTGCCCAGTGCGGCTTATCCTGCGAGTTGTGTGCACACGTGTCTGTGACGTTGGCGTATTGTGGCTAACCGAACACCTGAATGGATCGAGTCCGTTTTCGCTATGAGGGTTACTACAGAGGTCAGCTACTTTCTATTGCATGGGTCCAGATCCGCCCGTGAAAAGAGTGACCTCCACGTGGAAAAATTTAGGCAGTGCTACCATTTCGATACACATGACTGAAAATAACGCAAGAAGGGCAGTGGACGGGGCTTGATCAGTGGCCGTAGTCGTGCAGCACAGTCGGCCGTATCCCGGCTTGCTGCTGAGCTCTTATGGAAGTTACGCCAGGTTCGCTGGGTGTCCAAAACCCAAGGGGCATTTTGGGGCCCGAAACAAGTTTTTACTGGGGTGGAGGGACAGGTTTGGTACCGTGTTGGGAAGTCCCTCGGATGCTTCTTTTGGGTTTTACCTACAAGAGGCATTCCAAAGCCAGACCAACACAGAAAGGATATTATACAACAAGAGTCGTTAGGCACTGATATGTTATAGGAACTGAAGAACAGCAATTACACAAGATATCACATTGAAGTGATAAATAGGTCTTGTAGTGGTTGGTTAGTTTCCACCCTGTTGTAGGCGCTAGCATAATAACTTAAATGAGCCTCCCCTATCCTTTCTCATTTTGGGTTGGCACTGAACAAAAACACAACGAGGTCGGGAGGTTACTGTATCATTGGCCATCCTTAACCTGGCGGAACTTTATCTCCACAAAAGACCTTTCCCGATATAGCCTATTTTTGTGCTGAAAGGGGACATTAATCTCCCAACCGACCAAACAACAAGTTGTCTCCAGCTGCTGAAAGTAATACTAATATGATATGCAGAAGTAGTCTTTCTCAGCCTATTTTTGGCGCAGAGCACTATAAATATATATTATCCAAGTCTTGCTAGTGACTAATGACGTTGGGTTTTAGAGTAGCGTGGTTTTCACTGATGCATAATGAACATTGTACATAGACCGTGTTTGTGGTGAGCACATGCTTTGCAACTGTACTCTCACGTTGGTCGATACTGCACGTATGTTGTGAATATTCGTTTTCATAAAGTGTGGATTTTAAAATTTCAGATGTATTTATACTGTATTTTCAGGTAAATTCTGAAAGTACGACACAGTTGTCTGATTTTATTGTTACATGTGGTTGAAATTAATGAAACTAAAGTTTTCATAGTGTAAGTTAGACTTGCAGATAGCAGATTAAATGGGTACATTGTGGCTGACATAATTAGAGATGTCCACGGGACTGGAATCTATATACAGGGTGGCCCAAAAATGGCACAATTTTTTGTATGCCTTAACATTACCAAATATTAACCGATTTTCAAAATTATTTCAGTCAGAATCAGGAGAAAATTTGTAATAATACTGTCACTAAAGATCCCACCTCAGCTCAGTTGTGTTGCTACACTACCTTGTGAAATATTAAATGTTTTGAAAATCGGTTAATATTTGATAAAGTTAACGCATACAAAAACAGTTGTGCCATTTTTGGGCCACCCTGTATAATAATCCATCGGTGAATCTGGCCACGGGTGTGGCTTGCGTGGACGGACGGGCGAGGGTCGGGCGGCAGGCACAGGCGGCGGGCGCGTACGGACGACCTGCGCAGACCGGCTGCGGGCAAAGGGAGAGGGGGCGGCACGACGCGTGGCTTACGGCGGGCGGCCAAGCCACAATCGAGCGTAGCGATATTGTGGCTTGTTCTCCATAGAAATGGGAATTCTGTGGGAATTTTACAAAAATGGAAATAGCGTGTGGAAATAACATGGGAATGGGAGGAAATGGGAATACGACGGACCATTTACGGTCATTTCTAGTCGTGATCATCATAGTCCGTAACTCCGAGATGGGATTGAGGGGGACGTCCCCAATATAGTACCTGGAAAATCCTACCCAATTTAACCTTTGTTCTCTTCTGTGTGGTCGAGACACACACGAGTGTCGATTTTTAGGCTTAACAAGTGGTCAAAGAATTTGGCGAAAGGCCGCATCGCATGTCGTGCCGTTATTAAGGATTGAATGATCTTTTTTGCTGTGTACACCGCAGCAGATACTCCCAATGCTTTTCAGTTGGCCGGAAAAACTGCAAAAAATTGTTTATTGCCGTGTGAAATGTCAACACCCCGTCGAATACGTGGTTCCTTTGGCCAACCCGAGTTTGCCCCTCCCCAAACGGCATCTCGATCGGTTCAGCCGATTTTGCAGGGCTCACGAACGTGATCAACAGACAGACAGACCGCACCACGCTATGTGCGACATCTGTAGCAACGGGCCACATCTTATGCATTGCGTGCATGCGATGCTGCCTAATAATGCATCGAAAAGAGTTGGTTACTATCTGGAAGAGCTTACACGATATGTCCTGCAGTGTTATTGAGTGACACGTTTGTGCCACTGTCAGTCTGATTTTAAGCAGCTCTTGGGGTCCGTTTTCCAACGCAATTTAATCTCCCGTTAACGCTAATGGGAGTCGAGTTGAGTTGAGTTGTGGTTTTACGTCCCACCCGGCACAAAATAGGTCATTTCGGAGACGTTCCTCCCACAGTCTGTTGGCTAAGTAATGAAAAACAAACACAACAAAACGAATATACATCCGTAATAAAATATAGGCCTACTACAACATACAAATAACTCATCAGCAGATGAGATAAGCGAACGTGAACTTCGTTTACGACGACATCGCACACGTTGAATATTCAACAAGACGCCGCCAGAGAGTGAGCATGGACCACAGATACATATAGATATTTTCTGGCGTGGACCTATTGCAGAGACATATTCGGGCACAACCGTCTTACTGCACAACCACAGTCTGTAAATAGACTGTGTTCTATGTTCTATTAATTTCTATGATCTATTAATAGAACTGTTCTTTAATAGGTCTGTGTTCGCAGCTGCAGACAAGGGCGTGGCTTTAGCCACGCTAAAAAAAGCCACGCCGCCATACGCAGTCTATCAGGAAGCAAACACTATCTATGCGAATACAACCTCGCAATCGAGAGTTCGTCGTTTTAACGCCCTCGCTGGGGGTGATTCCCTGCGAATATCGCCATAAGTGATATTTTGCTAGAAACTAGATTGTTTGGGCTAAATTTCTGTCGCAGAAAGTGTCCGTGCCAGCTGTCACTGCTGAAGTACTCTTAAAGGAAAGCTTTCGAAATCAGCGTTTTTTGAAAGGGTGTGTCATGTTGAACGCCAATTTCAGGTAGATGGGGATGTCTCCCGCAATCGATCTATGGACCGTTAGATAGGGGAATGATGTAGCTACAAATTTGCCGCTGGAAGTTTTCACACAAAGAAACGTTGTAGCAGACTTTTTTCGACAGAAGTTGAATTTTACTGGCACAAACAGCGATATCGCGTTTTTGTGCCACCCTTTGGGGGACTTAGAGGTAACGTACACGGTTCATCTATATGGCTCGTTGAAAAGCGCGTGGTCGACTTCGTATAAGTGCTAATTGAACTTTTTTCGCTAGCTATCACGGTTGAGGCACTATGAGCCGATATTGGTCGAAATTTCGCTGTTTGAAAGGGAGTTGGTCACTTTGAACGCAAATTTCAGTAGGAAAGGAGCGTCCCCACCAACGATTTTTGGCATCAGAAAACTAGAGTCCCTGGGCTATCGTATGGTGAAAAAAATGCCGAAAATTTCAACCGCCTGAGTAGGGTGCACCAACGTCACAGACAGACGACAGACAGACGGAATGGCGATGACATATAGCGAACGTGAACTTAAGTTACACGTTCGCTAAAAATGAACCCCCCAAAAACTAAAGCTAGGTTTGATCGCGTCCTACACCTCCGGCCTAGAAACGGAGAGGGCCTTTTCTGGTTTCAGCGCTTCATAAATTTGTCACTTACTTACTTTGACACTCAGCCACTTACAGCCCCAGGACCCACAAGGGGCTAACACTAATGGAAGATTAACTTTCACTAATTACTGGGAGTTAAATCGTAACGTTAATGGGAGATTAAGTTGCAGTGGAAAAACAGGTTACGTTAAAGAAAGTCGAAATCTAAATCCGGAACTGCGTCGTGCGTCACTATGTCAGCATTACTCGATTGACATACGGTCATTTGTGGTAGGCCTATGAGTGCTCGTGAACCGGAAAACGCGATAGATGGGCCTACTGACGGGCCTGTTTGTTTACCGTGGTTATACGTAAACGATACGTATAGGCCTACAGTCGTGACATTAAATAGCGTTGGCAGCATGTCGCCCTGTTTAACTGATGGTTGTGCAATATGGGGACAGGCCGTCGCGTGACAGTCAGTAAACTAGAGCAACAGCGTTCGATGGAGTGCATACCTACGGCACGCCACACTGCAATAAGCATAGTGTCGTTACCGGCAAGCAGCAGGTGCGTGGATGTGGGTCAAGTAGGTCAGCCGCAGTGTTCCCGTTCTACTCAATGTGGCGGCCACTTACAACGACCGACTGGTATCCAGAATATGTTCCGGATGACTACCAAGATTTGATCAACTTTTCTCTGGTCCACAACAGTCTACGTATTCCCCAAATTTTATGAAAATTCACCCATAACTTTTGAGTCATTTTGCTTACAGACCAACAAAGGTGAAGTCATAGGCCTACCGCCAATAACCTGTGGAGAAGGTAAGCCTAATTATTATTATTGCTTTTGCGAAGGAAGTGATGTAGCCAGTAGTCGTACCGGTTTAGTCTGTTGGTCAGCAGGACTAGTAACTTATTAGGGGCTCTTGCGTTTGCGGGGGTCACTTTGAAAAGTTTTGAAAAAATGCGAACTCAGAAATTTACAATCTCGTCGTCAAAAGTCAAGTGCAGTGGACATACTTTTGAAAACTTATACATTTAAATTTCAGGAAAAAAACAGATGGCCCCTTTTTGTAAAGTTCTAAATGGGTCATTAACGTGGCCTTTCAGAAGTACTGTTGTGTATTTGTGGCTTGATATCTCGTGAAATTTTGGGAAGATATGCCGTGGTAAAAGGAACAAGCGATCAGATTTCGGAGGTTGATCACTGATTTGGATTGGATTGGTCCGGATCTGTTCAGCGCCAGATTTAGCCTACAAAATCTGGGGGCCCGGCCTGCGTCAACTCATCTCTATAGAGTGCAACAATAGAAAACAAGACCACTTCTGTAACAACACATTTTAAGAGTGCGTTGTCCAGCAGCAAGACGAACACATTGAACATTTTGATGTAAGAACTGTAGGATGTGACAGTTACTTTGGACAATAACTGAGACAATCAACACGTTGTTTCCTGTTGTTAATTTCTTAAAATGTGTTGCTACAGAAGTCTTCTTGTTTTCTGTTGTTGCTTTTAAGATATTTGACATTTCACAAGGTAGTGTAGCAACACAAGTGAGGTGTGGTGGGATCTTTATTGCAAATTTTCTCCTGATTCTGACAGTGAAATAAGTTTGAAAATTGGTTAATATTTGGTAAAGTTAACGCGTATAAAAACAATTGTGCCATTTGGCGAAAGGCCGCATCGCATGTCGTGCCGTTATTAAGGATTGAATGGAGTGATCTTTTTTGCTGTGTACACCGCAGCAAATACTCCCAGTGCTTTTCAGTTTGCCGGAAAAAAACTGCAAAAATTGTTTATTGCCTTGTGAAATGTCACCTCCCCCCCCCGTCGATTACGTGCATGACACGTTAAAAACCAACTCGATTTCTTTACGCATGTAGAAACTGTAGACACAATATAGATGAACTTCATACCCTTTATAGGATACACTTTACTTTGCTACGTAGGCCTCTAAATATTTCTTCGTCCGCTATCTGTTACGCATGATCGTGCCTATAAACTGTATAATGTTACAACATTATCAGTCAGCAGTGAAATGTGCGATTGCGAGTGTACCGGTAACGAGCATATTCCACTCCAGACAGTGTTGTAACTTACTTATTTCATGACCTACGTGCCCCGCGTGGTGCCGGGCACCCACTTTCCTCCTTTACTCCCTTGTCCATTCACTTGCTCATCTTTTACTTTTTATTTTTCCCTTTTCTATTTCTTATTCGCTTTACTTATTTTTTTCTTTGGTCCATCCCTTCCCCTTTTACCAGAGTAGGCCCGCTTCGTTTCCAGGCCGGAGGTCGTATAGGCGACCGAACCTGGGTTTAATTTGTTCTGTTAATTTTGTGTTATCTGCATTATTCTGGTGTTTTGTTGTATTTGGTTTATAGTTTAGTCTTGCGGTGCGATAGTTGTCTTCCCTGTTGTAGGCAGATTGCTCTACACGACCACTAGGCTAAAAGTGATCGGTAAATGTATAGCACAAAATTATGTCGTGAAATGGTGGTCACCAGCATTTTGCTGATGACCGATAGGCCTAACGTTCGACTTGCCATAATCATAGTTAGCCTAGCTAGACTTGGCGAGATGCTGCCAGCAGTACTGTTCTGTTGCTAGCGGCACGCGTAAGCGCGTCAGCAGTTGAATCATGGTTGTCGCTAGCAAGACGATGGAGTCCAAGTTCTGTCGCTGTAGCGGTATGGTGTTGGTCGGCGTTGGGTCGGTCGTCACGCTGGCTGTCGTTGTAATCCAGTGCGCAGTATTCGTCCAAGTACAGACGATGTGGACGGACATAATTCTCATCCAGCAGCAGCTGCAGCAACGACTTGATTGTGACGTCATACAGGGGCCTTGCGAGCACTTTCCTCAAGTAAGTACTTGCAGGTCTACTCTACGAGCTAGATCATAGATCAGAGGAAGGTCTTCACCGTACCACTGATGCCTCGGTGCGAAAGAGTTCCTCCATATTGGAAACATCGATGTGGTCGTCTCGCCCACACCGCGTTCCAAACCAAGGACGGATCCACGGATTGGATTCATCTGCCCACTAGCCTCGACTCCCAAGTACGTGAGTAGAAAAATGGGGTGGTTTGGAGTAGTTCCGTTCAAGGCCATTGGAAATAACACCATCGATAGCGCGCATACCAGTTCGTATTAGCCTTCTATATAGTGTCCCTACCTTGCACTTTGCTGAGATAGGTCTATAGCGAAATACTGATCGAAAATCGCCGATTTTAACCTATCCTACCTGTATTTGCTGTGCCTATTTGGGGCGACCCCATTCGAATTTTATCAAAATCTTTGTCTTGAGAAAATTGGCAACCGCAAACTAGAGTCCCTGGGCTATCGTGCGGCGTTGTTTGCGTGATCCTGCGTTTAGCCAGTGCAATACCGGCTGGTGACAGACGGAGAGAGGGACAGACAGACACAATGCCTCAGCATATACCGCGCTAGATAGCGTTGAGCGGTAAAAATACGTTGAAATATGGCTGTGCCTATCAATGTAGATTTTCTATGCACGTAGTTAGCTCTGCCAGAAAAAAACATAGGTCTATGATTGCGAGTGTAGTACTGGACAGTGTATTATCGCTGTCGATGAGCAGACGAAACTGTTGTTTTTGTTGTTGTAGCATCCGTCCGGCACAGGCAGCATGAATTACAACCGTGACACTGTTTCTGGCGACCAACTCAGAGGTATGGCTTCGTCGACGACAACACGAATTAACTACAAAGTAGAAATCCTTCACTTTAGGTCACACCGAGCGGTTTAGCAACATTTTTACTGCGCGACGCTATGCTAGTGCGGTGTCGTCGTGTGTCCGTCCGTCTGTCTGTCTGTCACACGCCGGCATTGTACCAAACGGCTAAACATAGGATCACGCAAACAACGTCACACAATAACCCATGGACCCTAGTTTGCGGTTGCCAAAGATTTCGGCGAAATTCAAACTGGGTCACCCCAAACCGGGCGCCAAATAGAGGTGGTGTAGATTACAATCGGCAATTTTCGACCAATAGCTCGCTATGCTCGCTATATCTCAGAAACGGTGCAAGTTAGGGACATGATTACTATGGAACGCTAATAGGAACCCGTATGTGCTCTATCGAATGGTACTATTTTCAGTGACCTTGATTTGCCCTAAGTACCCCCAAACCACCCCATTTTCGACATTTTGTTTCGCCTTTCATATCTTCATACAGTGATTGGAGATAGAGACTTCAAATTTGGTAGGTAGGTTGACGGTAGCAAGTGCTAGCCCACGGATGGCAAACCATCCCTGAAAGGGGTGTGGTTAGGTCACGTGAACCATTTAAAATTTGGTGGCACCAACCATATCTCTGGAACGGCTGATCATCTCAGGTGCTATCAACTTAAGTGGACGGCTAGTGTGGTAAACTGGTGACCGATATCGGTCACCAGTTTATCACATTGACCGTCGACATCTGCGTACAGCACGGTGGGCCTGAGGCACTGCGTCGCGCGGGTCTGTCAGCGGTAGCGGAGACTTGTTCCTCATGTGACCGTGAACTTTGACCGTAAGCTTGACCTTTGAATGTGGCCTAGATACAGCGTAAATGTGAACCAGCATGGCAAATATATAGGTCAAAGATCATAGTTCAGCACATACAGACTCATTCACATCGCATGAATTGAACTGAACTGAACTGGGGTACGTGTATCTATCGTTATTTTGATCTTCAATCTAAATGGAAAATGGAAAGTGAACATCCATTTTCTTATTCAAATTCAAACTGGTGTTTTGCGTAACCAATTATAATTACTGAGATTTGTCACTTCGTCGTCGCTTGTGAATGATTTTTCCGTTTAACGTATGTTTTAACACTTCTTAAATGACGTAATTTCACTTTTATATTGTACATTTAACGAGAAATTATCGTAAATCTATAGTGACGTCGTGTATGGACTGGAGTCATTGACATGGTGCATGGAGTCATTCCCTATAGGTATAGCAGCTTTACTCCGCTGACATAAGTCCATTTTTGTTATCCATTGTTGCAGATGGAAAATGGTTGTTCATATTCCATTTTAAAAATTTTCTTTGTCAGTGAAAATCACAAATAATGGCAGATACACGGACCTAACTCCAGTTCAGTTGCGTGATGAGACCAATTTGCTCTACGACTACGAGTAGCATAAAGTGATCGATAAAGTATACGCTAGTGCTATGC
>Ga0209363_1001080_pt1 | contig 12378 bp, 9 predicted proteins | sample WorMetexBAHAMAS3_FD_187385 | JGI IMG/M metagenome (GOLD analysis project Ga0209363, IMG submission 187385) | Marine gutless worms symbiont microbial communities from Max Planck institute for Marine Microbiology, Germany - Inanidrilus exumae... | ecosystem: Host-associated > Annelida > Digestive... | reverse complement strand
TCTTTAGCTTTTTTGTGTTAATTTTATGTTGTAGTATATTTCGTTATGGCTGCGTGTTTGCTTTTGTTGTGTTTGATTTAGTTTTTCAGTATTAAGTCAAGAGATTGGCTAGGACGAACGTCTCCGAAATAACCTATTAACCTTAACTCAACCTCATTCAACCTCCTAACTTAAGATTTTCCTCAGTCAGCCTCCTGACATAAGATTTCCACTACAACTAATGCTGTCAAGTGCCATCTGGATTTTACTTTTCTATGTAATTTGTTTATGCTAGTGCCGCCATCTAGCAAGTGATGGCGTCACTTACGATGTTGTGATTGTTGACTTTGTGAACTTTAAAACTGTTTATGTTGTTTATTATTGTCATCATCTTCTCATATCCACTTCTAATGCCTTTTTATACCCGACAGTGTTGGCTGAGGCATTAGACTTACATTTTCAGGCTGCCTGTCCACCACGTTTGTTTGTTCGTTCATGTGTTCATCTGTACAGATCTCGTTACCACAATATCTCAAGAACGGCTTGAGCAATCTTGATGAAACTTACAGGGAATATTTATTAGCCCCCACTGATGACCTGATTAGATTCTGGATGTAAATGTTCAAAGGTCAAGGTCACAGTGGGCCACAAGGTGACGAAGACACCCACGTAGACGCTGTGGTATCAAAGTCCATCTTCAAGTTGCTTCTGTCCTGGCCTGGACTGACTCCAGAGAAGTTCGATATAACTGTATGTACTTTGTGTTTCAGGGTGTAAACGGAAGCACAGCAGACAACTATCAGGTGTGGACAGGAGCTGATAAAGCTTCACATCTGCGTAAAGTAGCCAAATGGAATCATCAGAGGTCTGTCTGTTCTGTGTTGAACTCCGTTTATCAGCACACTGTTTTATAATGGGCATACCTGTACAAATTATAAATTATGGTTTGCTTATTTGTAAATCCCTGACTAGGGTAAGTTTTTTGCATCTCTTTTCTTTTTGACAGTCTAGGCAAGGCATATTTGCCGTGAATGGCAGACCGTGCTGATGCAAGTGAAGAACGTCTCCGAAATGACCTATTTGTGTCAGTGTGGGACGTAAAACATTAATTCAGTCAATCAATCTGTACAACGTGGAAAGAGAAAAAAGATGCTGTGCCAATGCTTCTGTGCTGTGCTTAGCGTAACAGGCCTGTGATCATTACGTTGTTTCACAGTGGCCGTGTGCTCGGCGACGTGAAATATTAGTCGTGTGTGCTGTTGATGTTCAGTTCATTGCCATTCTGGAAGTCAAATGAAAGCAACCAGCTGAATGGCACAGGTCTGTGTCTACTTACTTATTGTCATAGGCATCTGTCCGGGGGAGGGGAACACATCCCTAGTGTTCTGCCTGGCAATATACCCATTGTAAAAATCCCCCCTTAATATACACCATTATGTTCTCTTTACATGGTCACACTAGACAGAAATGATGGATTTTTATAATAATACTATATAGCTTGTATAGCACCAGTATATCAAAGATTCCAGAGGCGCTGGCTTATTAGTAATGCATCAAAAACGTGTTATGGCCGGGCTGTCCCAGACTGTCTTGGAAAACTTGCATCAAATGACCTCCTAGTGTTATGTTTCTCCTGTACAACGGTTAGAAACTCACTGCATAATTCAGCTGTTGGGTGAGACCTCTTTCAGCGGAATGTAAAACACGTTTGTTTGCCTGATAGCAGTGTTTCGTTGACATGTACTGCATAATTGTGCTGTTAAATCAGCATTTACTTAACTTGTTTAAATTTGACCTCTCAATTGCATGTCTGCTGTTGAAACACAGGATGTCCTTCTGTTGGAATATCTAGATATTAAAATGCAATAGTTTTACTGCATGTAAATGTGGGCCTCCACCGCCACCACGAGCTCCCCTTTTGCATCAATTTTTTTCATGTGATCCTCTGAGTTAGCCAATTCTCTCTTGAGTCTTCCAGCACTTCTTGTGGATTAGACGTTATGGTGCTAAAGTGGTTCAAGCTTTTTTATGTCTAACCAACAGTGTCAGAGCACTGAAGGAAACACAAAATACGTGTGGCCTGGCCTCATCTTTCCTTTATCCACCACTGCACTTCTGAGGGAACGGACATTCGCTTTACGCCAGCATCTAACGCCAATACCCAGGTTAACACTGGTTCAGCAAAAGTCCAAGAAAGCAAGTGACCCCCTGTGTGTCGTAGACGGGTCGGCATTTGAGCCAAGTCAGACGGCGTCTGATGCACAGTATGTCTTCGACCCGCTGTGGTGTCGGTCGGTGGAGTTTGTTGACCAAGGAAACGAGTCCGTGTCCAACCTGACAGTGCACCGTTACACTCTGTCGTCCGACGTCTTCAACAACTCGCTGTATGCTCGAGGATTCTGCACTGGGGGCAAGTGTCTGCCTCCGGGAGTCATGAATGCCACTGCATGCCAAGGTCAGACTTTCGCAACTGTCACATGCACAGGAAGTTAATGGCCGTGCACGTGAAATGGGTTCAATTTAACTACTGTGTGACTGCTGTGGTTCATGAGTTGTGGCTTAGTACCCTTCTTACAACTTTTTATTCCAGTATAAGCTACATTAAGTTTTGTGTGATTGGCTTTTTGTTCGTCTTTTCTAAAAAAATAATCTGCTTTGTGATCAGCATGGTTTGCCAGACTCTGTGCCTAATGTTAACCGTTGCTATTTATTGTAGCATAGTCATTACTTATGCTGACGGCCGTTATGGGGCTACCGTTTACACTGCCGTTTGTCTGTCTGTGTGTCTGTCTTTTTTTCCGCATGGTATCTAAAAAACTGACACAGCTAGGATCACCGAACTTGACATACAAAATGTTCCATGATGAGTCTTGGAAATCATTTGTTTTGGGTTCTAAAGGTCAAAGGTCATGTGTCACAAAACCAGCTTTGGCATGGGTCTTGCCATGTGAGTGTTGGCTTCTTTTGTATATAGTACAGTAGAATTTAGATTAATTCATTTCAATCAATATCATTATTTGTATGTCATGTCAGCATTGCAGCATATTCCAGTCACTGCTTTGGGTTTCTAGTTGTTGTTATTGTTGTTGCTGCTAGTAAGTAAAGTTCCACTGATGTGGTCGGAGCCTCACTTCTACAACGCTGATCCACAATACAGGACTGCTGTACGCGGCTTGACACCAAACAGAACTCTGCATGAGTCCGTTGTTGTGGTTGAACCGGTGAGTGTCACAGAATCATTTGCCACAGTTCGATTATTGATGTTTACATACAACTTGCTACACACACAGACATTTTGCACACGTGGTAGGTTAAAAACAGTGGCTTGATAAATAATTCACCATAACGTATATGACATCAGCATCCCATCGACTGCATTTTCTAAAGTTCTTATTCCAACTGTTCGAGATGTTTCTCTGAGACATACAACAAAACAGTACAGTTTGTGGTAACATTACGTGTCTGTTGTGTTGGACAGCTTTGCAGAATGTTAAAACTCTCTGTGCCGTTACTGGACATTGGAAACAAAAGATGATTGTTTTTATTTGTCCTGTATGGGCTCTGGGACCGTAATGTGACAAGATTCAATTGTTGATTGTGGCGTTATATAAATTGTTTACTTACTTACTTACTTCCTTGCTTATTTACTTCCTTACTTATTTACTTCCTTAAGAATAGGCTCGCTCCAATTCCAGGTTGGAGGTCGAAAGGGGTGACCAAACCTGACTTTAGTTTTTGTGTTTATTTTGTGCTAATGGTATATTTTTTTACTGTTGCATGTTTGCTTGTGTTGTGTTGTTTTCAGTAGTAAGCCAAGAGATTGGCTGGGAAGAATGTCTCTGAAATAATCTATTTTGTGTCAGGTGGGACGTAAAATCTTAACTGAATCAATCAATTCATTCATTTATTTATGTGTTTAAATTAAATAATAACAGTGCCAGTACTGAAGCATGAACATAAATGAGAAGAGATGGAAGTTATAGGAATTAGGCAGAGGAGTCGTCTGAGAAAGATGTGTTGGGATGATGATAAAGAGGGTATGAGATGTTTTCATCTGTCCTGAAATGATGCAGCAGGAAAAATGAAAGAGGAACCAGTTGACAACAGGTTCACCTGAGTGTTCATTTTTGTTAAATGTGAACACTCATAAGTGGAAGTTCCATAATCAAAACTGCGCAGTGACTGGCCACCACCAGTTGGCAAACACACTAATTGCCAACATTCTAGTGGAGTCGTGTAGCTGGAAGTGTTCTGTTGGAAGTTGGATATGCTGAGCAACACATGGAAAGTCCTTTAGAACATCGCTGCGTGATTCATGATATCAAGGGTAGCTTTCTTGTAGTAATCAATAATCACTGTTCGACTGAGCAGAAAGTAACGATGCCATTTTATGACTGGAAAATCTGACTTCAGACTCCAGTTACTATTATCTCTGAATACAAAATACTCTGAATTGTAGCTTTGAAGTTGTTTTGACTTGTCTGTGATCAGTAATGAAAAATTTGTTGCTTGAACTCAATATTATTGATTTCCTATATTTTGAGGACTCGTTTTAACACGTTACTTGCTCTGCTCAGGCACAGAATGTACCCAGCTGCAGTATTATTTGAACGAATGTACTTGTCTCTGTTTATTGTGCAGTTGACTGGAAGTATCGTGTCCTCCTCTCGTAAACTCCAGATGAATATTCACATGCAACATCTGCTAATCTGGTAAAGACAATCTCAGTGTAATGATTAGGACATTAAACTCACATTCAGGATGTCACCAGTTTAACTTAACCGCACAGATTTTACGAAATAACTCTGGGCATGTTGTTCCTATTTACATGCCTGTGTCACCAGGCAGTATGGTTTATTACTGGCCAAAGAGCTGTGATACTCTGTTGCAGTTTTACCTCGATTGGTGCATAGTGTGGGATTTTGGCCCCCAAAATGGATGGTAAAAGTTGGAATTTTGCAAGTGCTTGTGCTCCATAGTGGTGTTTTGCTTGGTGCATGATTTCTTACAACATGCTTTGAGTTATATCAAGAACAAACCTTTACTGAGAATATTGTAGGTATTTGTTGTCTATTAGACTGCATTTGTATTTGTCTGTACTTATGAGTTTGCTTACTGTGCATATATTTCACTTGGCAGTTGATTAATGGCATCATTATTGACATGAAAGTGCATTGACCATAATTCATTATTTTAGTGGTAAAAGAGCCGGTTAAGCTTTACGTTTGGTGACAGAACAAAGTTTGTGCATGTTGTTGAGAACAATGAAATGTCAGCAGGATGTTTAGTTGCGATCTGTCGACTTGTTTTATATGAATATGAATGAATGTGTGAATTACATCCTAGCCATGTGTTTAACTGTGTGTATTTTATTTGCCACGGTGTTAGTCATATTGACGTATTATTTGGCACTAGAGTAATGCATTAATTAAATGACGCTGTTCTACATGTTCTGCCATTATTGCAATCAGTAGATGACATTGCTTTTCATTTCTGTTTCTAGTTAGTCTGTTCACATTGTAAATGTCTAGTGCTGCATTTATGATTCAAAGGTTTGGGGTCTGGGAGATGGAAGGCCCCAGTAGAGTCTGGGGGCAGATCCCTGCTGGATGGTCTTGGGGCAATGACCCCAGAAGCACTGAGCTGCTTTCTGACTAATAATTTAGCCTGAAGGACGCACAGTTTATCAAACTCAGACAGTCAGGAGCAACCATTGGATCTGCCTCAGAACCTACACGTGGCGCTATTTCCTTCCCTTCACCTAGGATCTGTGTGGGAGGAGTTTAAGGAGTGGATTGGCATGCGGTAACGTACATCATATATGAAGTTGGGGGCAAAAGAGTTGCCAAAGTTGTCAAGAATAATTCAGGATACCTTCTGTCCTGTGATGGGGGTAGGTAGCGGAGAAGGTATCTCCAGTTTACCCAGGGTCTGGGAAGCATTCCAGATTCACGGGACTCTTATTGGGTTCTGGAACAGAGCAGAAAGCGCATTTGATGTATATCTTGCTTGCCAGGACACCGCTAGTGGCAAACAGTCTACAAGTTTTTCTACAGATTCAGTGCAAAAAAACAGTGCATAACAGTTAGCAACAACTTAGCCCATCGGGGATCACACTTGTTATCTGCCACCTGGCAGAGGTGAGAATCTCGACTTTATCCCCAACCTGTTAAAAGAGTGTTTTGACGCTGGGAAATGCTTGAGTCAAAGTTCATTCGGTGGAAGGAAAAGAAGAGCTGAGTGCTGTCTGCATAAAGACCTATTTTGTGTCGGGTGGGACGTAAAACTTTAACCCAGTCAATCAATTGATGATTTCCATGATCTGGCTGGATTGGGGTTATAGGGACATGTACTGGCCTGTCCTGCCATGGCTATGCTACTGCAAGAAATTACGTGAATGTCAATTAATGTGTGTAAAATTGTTGTGTATGTGGGTGTTTGACAGGCCTGTGGGTCTTGTTAACAATCCCGTGTTCCCAGTGATGTGGATGAGAGAGGTTTGCTATCAGTCTGTCGATTTTGTAGTAATAGTAGTAGTTTGTTTTGTTTACTAATCATTTGTCAAGTGCAACAGACAGAGTGATGAGTTACACGAAGAAAAGTATCTTTGAAAGTGAGTAATATGTATATCTATGGCTAATACATGTCCTTATATGGCATGTAACATACAACGTAACATATGAACAATAAAGTCTTTGTCATTAAGCATGCTTGTTTTAGGGTAAGTTTCTTACTATGCTTATGTGGCCTCAGGTGATGATAATAACTAGACATAGCATGCTGTGACATATATGCATTATGTGTTTGCTGTTGGCTAAGATACTCCTAAACAACTGATTGTCAGCATCTCCTAGCAAGTCAATGATAGTGTCATCACAGTATTGAAATCTCTTGCATCTATGCAGAAATACATCACCGTCTGAGCAGAAAGTGGCCCAAGCTGATGCACAGTACAGCAGCTTGGCAAATATGGTTGATCGGAATATGCCATGTATTGATGATGACGGCAAACCATGGTCTTAATGTCTTGTTCAGAAACATAAATAATTGAAAATACCACAAAACAAGAGTAGTCTGTTTGTTGATTTGTCTCCTCAAGTTGGAACAGCGTTTCAAGAAAGTACCAAATGTTCCACAACATTGGCAAATTTGATATTACTACACCTGTAGTTTATCCATTGTATATCATTTCCAGTTTCAGGAACAAAGTCCACATTGCTAACTTACTGCTGTATTTTTTAGAACTCTTCATCACTATTTCTGCCAGTTTTAAACTGTTTTATTTCTTTTACATTGAAGGAATACAAGATGCCAGAGGATGAGCTCCGTGATTTGAGCAGCTTCATCAACAAGGGCGGCAGCACAATGAACAACGACAGTGTGCTGCAGGGAATGATAGCAATGATGGCTGTGGGCGGAGCTTTGATCCTGATCTCTCTTCTGATTGGTCTAGTTGCTTGTATTATTGCCAGACGATCACAGAAGGTATGATGACTACTTCTTTAAATTTTTTGTTTATCTGCCTTAGGAATCTTTACTTCACCTGTGGTAGGGATGCAGTGTATTGTGATCAGCATGTCTTCATGTTTACTTTGTTTGTCTCTTTCTTTATTCACTTATTTTGTTACCCCTGCTGGGCTACAAACAGCAAATTTGACCAAATTTGGAACATTTCGGGGTGCTTATACCCACACCGGAACATTTGGTGGCTATCATACTCACATTCCTTTACCACCCACGGATAAATTTTTATGGGTACCTGTGGGTCCCATACCCCACCCCTGCACTGATGAATGAAATTTGGCGTGGATGAGCTGACCCCAAAATTGATCTCTGAGTAATCCAAATATAGTACCGTTGTTTGCTAAAGTTGCTTAGTACTAGCCTGCCTACACATAGTGTAGGGGGCCAGACTAGAAATGGTCGCTGGTGTCTGTCGTTGTCATCTGTAACACTCCACGGTGCAACGTAACTCACCAGGGGGCAGCATGCAGAGGGCCAATAGTGTTACGGCCCGTCAGGGTGACACCTTGTTTTCTATCAAGCTTGTGATCTCATGGTCTCTTCTCAATGCAAGGAAGCACGTCAATGGACAGTGCAGCATTTACTTTGCATCAACACTAATCATGTACTTGTCCTAATACTGCACCATTTCCATTAACAGTAACTACTGGCGTTGGAGAGTCGACATAAGGAAGTAACAGAGTCTGTTAGTGGATTAAGAAAGATGAATTGCAGTGAGTGATTCTTCTGTTTGGAGTCAGGCAGGGCGGCAATACTGTACTAACAGCCTCTCAGGATTGAGGGTGCAACCGGCTAAGACAGCTTCAGCTGCTGTGTGTGTGACAGGGTTTCCACGCCTCCTGGAAAGTCCTGGAAAGTCTGCATTTTTTGTAAAATTTCCAGGCCCTGGAAAGTCCTGGAAATTGTAGTGCAAGGTCCTGGAAAGTCCTGGAATTTTCTAGGCCACGATGTGGGGGGTGAACACAATGATGCAGGTGCAAATTTGTGGCTTCGTTTGGACAGGCAAAATAAAAAAGGCATTCATCTTAAGGGGGCTTTGCCCCCTGTCCTCCACCGTGCACATTTCGGACAATTTGTTTGCTATTTCTCGGTGACAGTGATCAATGTATACTGGAATACGAATGCAGCTATCATATGATGTATATATGGTTAGTAACTGATGTTTGTCTCTATATTTAAACATTGCTGGCATACAACAGGATCCTGGAAAAATGCTTCACTTCTGGGTCTTGGAAAGTCCTGGAAAATTTTGTAACCGAGAGAGTGGGAACCCTGGTATGACTGTATGTGCGTTTAGATGTGTTTGTTAATGTTCTATTTTAGCTCTAGCTTTAGCTTGTATTAATGATGATGATGATGATGATGACAGTGTGGTTGCTGGTTGACAGGATGGTGACGATGATCCTCTCATTGTTGCTTGAATTACGGTTCATCATGTGCCTGACTCATCTTCTCATAACTGCATTGAATTCTTCACTCCACGATGATTTCATCACTTTGTTCTGTTTGTTCATCATATGCTTTCATTATGCAAAAGAACTGCCCACTTGGAAAAACTGCTGTCAGATTGTAATGTGGTTGTCATTGTAATCTTTTAAAAACTGTTTTGTTCTGCTGAGATTTTTTTCCTAAAAGAAACTTTATACATTGTTTTGAAGGCAGTGCATTACAGTCAAAAAGAAACATGACATTGTAACCATATGTCTTACTGCATGCATTTATCACAGTGTTAATCATGTTGAGATGTAACGTGGCAGATTTCGGATGTCAGATGTTTCCGCATGTCCTTCCAACAGTGCAATGAGTCGGCGTTGTTTCAATTTCTAGTATTTTGTTGACATTATAAATAAGAAATGTTGACGCCAGGATCCAAAGGTTGTTGGCACAAAGGAGTCCAGGCGTCGTTGGGTTTTTTTCTAAAAGTTCAAGTCTTTATTGCCGCTTTTATATCTTTCTGCTACTGCTCCAGTAAACAACACAAGCAGTGACGATGATCGTGTGAATTGCTGTGGTTTATTACATAACACCGTTATGCCTAGTGCCGTGTGAACAGTTATCACAGGTGACTGTCGGTTTCATTTCAGCTTTTTATATGCTTCTGCTGTTTTGTGTGTTAGGGTTAGTTTTGTTTTTGGTGTGTGTGTGTGTGTGTGTGTGTGTTTTTGTGTGCTTTGCTTGGTTGTGAGTTTTGTTGTATGCACCAATGCCTGGAAAGTATCATCTCTTAACCCGTTAATGACCACACCCAGTTAAAGTTGTCAGAAAAAAGTTATTTTTGGAGCAGTAAATATTAATAATTAAACAACATCACAGCCAAAATTTCAATCATAGATTATACACAGATTCTGAGTTACAGCACTGTCCTTTTAAAAGGACGCCGAGCACAAGAGGGTCCAAAATGCAGAAATGGAGTGATACAGAAAAATGGCTGCAAATAATACATATACTCGTATATGTCTACTGCATTACAGTTCAGTTTAGCTGTGCTGATCATGTCTACTGTCCATGGAATGCAGCAAAGCAGTCCACATGAAGAGGCACAGTGCACTTTGCACACTGGCGTGACACCTTATTTCCACAGTGTCCGCAGCGACGCTGTTTCGGGATTGACTCAATGATGTGGTCCTGGTGGTCAAACCGCACTTCTGCTAGGACTCGCTTCGACTGTGGAATGCACCTGACCTCCTTCAGCTTAGAGCTAGAGCGGTTTCCGTGCATCTGTAGATAAGCATTGACAATGCGTCGCATGAACTCCAAGAGGTCCAGCTTATGCACACTGTAGCTGTCTGTCTCGCGGTACAGCAGCCAAGCATTGTTGACAGTTGCGCTCAATAGAAATGAGAAGATAGACCACCACCATTTCTTTGTCCGGACAGAGATGCGGTAAGTGGCAATGTTCTGGTCAAGGCGATCGACACCGCCCATGTATTTATTGTATGCAGCAACAGTGTGTGGCTGACTTATTGTAATGACCTTCTTTTCCTTCTGGCTCCACCGCCGTGCTTGTCCCAGTGGATGAACTGAATGACAGTTGGAGGCAATTGTGACAATGTTACTGTCATGCCACTGAACAATCACCGAGCCGGACGACTCATCATGCACGAAGTGGTGCGATCCCCTTGGCGTCTTCAGTAGATCTTTTGGATCTTTCAGCGGTGCTTTCTTTGTTCGATTTATTCGCATCGTTCCAGTCGCTCCAAAGCCATCTGCTGCCAGACGATCCAGAAGTGGCAAAGAAGTGAAAAGATTGTCAAAGTACAAAGAATATTTCTGATCACTAGAGAGCTCACTTACGAGATCCATCACTACCGAACCACCCATTCCAAGCTCGGGAATATCACAGCTGGTTGATGCACCTTGATAAGGTTCTCCTTGAATGAGATAGCCCTGATAAGTTGCAAGGGACCACATCTTGTACCCAAACCGAATGGGTTTTCCATGAATGTGTTGTTTGCAGCCATGCTTGCCAAAGTACGGAATCATGGATTCATCAATAGATAAATGACATGCAGGCGGTTTGAACAGCAGCCAACGTTCATTGAGCAATGCTAACAGAGGTCTCACCTTCGCAAACCTGTCATTCGCCTGAAGGTTGCTGTTGTCAGAAATATGAAAATAACGCAGCAGATCTTCAAACTTTTTTCTCGGCAGTGCTGTGGCAACAGCTGCGTTCCACACATCTGGTTGTTGTTCCCAGTACATTCTTCGACGCGGCAGCACATTGTAACCACTAAGAAGCAAAACTGCGAAGAATAGCTTCAATGTTTCCTCATCCAGTGTAAAACTATGATCTCCTTTGACATCACGAGCATACTTCAAAGTGTTTGCAACCAGAAGTTGAACTGTATCTGTGTCAAAAAATAATTCAAACAACCCTACCGGAGTCCATTCTTTTGCAATAAAACATGGCTTCGTTGACTCATGCTGGGTACACCCACTGTCCGAGAGGAGGTCCTTGTTTGACCATTTGCGTGTTGGTTCTGGAAGCTTTGTGACACGTCGTTGGCTGGCGCTGGTGTTTGTTGATGCGAGAGCAGCGAGTGGAATGTCGTCCTCCTCATCAGATGTATCCTGCAAGTTGACTTCTATTTCATCTGTTGTGCTGACGATCTTGCGTGACCTAGTGACGAGTCGCACATCAGCTTCTGCATTTAGCTGCGGGCCTGACAAATGATTTATGGTCTGCGGCTGGTCATCATCATCACTGTCTTCTTCAGACAACTGGCCATCAACTGGTGGTGTGATGTATACGTCAGCTGATGTATAATCATCATCCGCCTCTAACATGGCGATGACTTCATGAACTTTATACCTGGCAGCACAAACATTTTGTATTTAGTACAGGTTAGAATTTCATTTTAATATATCTGTCAGACAACTGTTATGAATCTCTGATAATTGGATAAATGTATCAAGTGATCCAGTTTATTTATATTCAAAGCACAATAAAAATGTACTTTGCGACAACCTGACCCCGTTCATGCCCAGCGTCCTTTTAAAAGGACAGCGCATTTCTGTGCCAAATTACAAAAACATGTAACCTTTTTTTCTAAAGCCACTGACAAATAAATACACACTCATGTACTGGCTACACAACCCACAATGTGACAGAAGTAGTTAATATCACATAACAAATCAGTACATACGTCTTCCTTCTGGTGTGTACCATTTTCAAAACTCCAAAAATTGTGACACTTCCACTATAAATATTACACAAAAAGAATAATCGAACAAGTTATAACACAAATCACAACGTTACGGCTATGCATAAAGTAAACAAATCAGCAAAGAATATTGATTCAAGTGTACTGCACAATTGTATACAGTAAGTAAACTGGCTGTCCTTTATAAAGGACGACGGTCATTAACGGGTTA
>Ga0209363_1001079_pt1 | contig 12381 bp, 10 predicted proteins | sample WorMetexBAHAMAS3_FD_187385 | JGI IMG/M metagenome (GOLD analysis project Ga0209363, IMG submission 187385) | Marine gutless worms symbiont microbial communities from Max Planck institute for Marine Microbiology, Germany - Inanidrilus exumae... | ecosystem: Host-associated > Annelida > Digestive... | reverse complement strand
ACCCTAACCCCCGCCTCGGCCGTTCGGGCCTCGAGCTTCGTCCCTTCGGGCCTCTCTCCGTGCCGCCTCAATTTTCACTACCTTCCGCTGCCCCTGGCTGCTACATATTAATGATTTCGACATGACTGACTGCGACTGAAGCGCGGACCGTGCAGACGCAAACAATATCAGTTTGTTTCGTAAACGTGCGAACGAAGGTTTCGGCTTGCCGCAGTTCGACGTATCGCGTCGCTCTTGTCTATAGTTACCACGTTATCGCTCATTAGTCACTTCCTCAAAAACTGTGAACTCGCATTTTCATTTGCTGTTTGCTCACATGCAGCCTGAGGGCTTCGTAGGCCTTCATGACATGCGGCCGGTAACCGATCTCCGCCAACAGGTGCGTGGGGTCCTGCCAGTAGTGGGGAACGTGGAGTATGGTATGACCTCAACCAAAAGCAGGAAAAAAAATTTCAACCAAGAATTGAAGCCAATAGGTTTGCCTTACTGAATTACCATAAGAATTCTATACAGCAATAAAGCTAAATGACGCATTCGATTACACATGAATAGTATACATGGTGGGCCAATAAAGTGATACCTCTCGTGCATTACATTACATTGTATGAGAGGTATCACTTTTTTGGCCCACCCTGTACATAGGCCTACTGTATAATGCGTACAGATGTACTAATAGAAAAGTTTACATTTTACGCAGAAAATGTCGACTAACCAGGAACGCCATCAAAACTCTTGGCCATTGGCGTAGCAGTAGTGCGAGGACTATGTATGGTCCTGAGCTAGTCGGGCATTATTTTATTTTTTTGGAATTCTGGAAATGTACCATAAACGGGACGAGTTGAGACACTTTTTATTATTATTATAAACGAGTATGATTAAAGAAAGTGTCATAAAATCCTAGGACTGCAAGAACAATTTACAGCATAAAGGACACGCTCAGAGTCAAGCATGATACAGAATAACGACAGGAGAATCGTCATGCACAGTCCGAGCCAAAACATCTGAGAAAGAATTCTTTTTTGAGGATCCACTACAACATCCGGGCTACGCCGCTGCTCCTGCGTGGCACAGCGGTAGAACGTCGGTCTTTGGCTGGCGAACATTCCCAGTCCTGCGCTCAACGTGTAGCTGACGGGTGACCACTGACCACTTATGTGGATAAACCGTCCGCACGGTCCGCTATAGGTCAACCAACCAGGCCAGCTCAGCCTTTCATCCCTTCGGGGTCGATAGATGAGTAGTAAGCTGCAATTGGATGTCTGTTACCTCAGTTAGGGGTGGCGCCATCTGGTGAACACTTACGAAGGAGAGGCAGGCATGGTGTATTTGCAGGTAAAACTGTGTGATCCATGCCTGAGCGCTTCGAGATATACATAGTATATAAAAGGCGCTATATAAATACTCTTCCTTTCCTTTTCTTTCCTTTAACGCGGAAGCGGGACGGACAACGAAACTGCGGAGTGGTGGCGGACCGAAATTCACCTAGTCCGTACATCTCTTCGGTTGTTGCCGCAACTGAGCGTTGATGATGATGACGATGCAATGCGGCGTGGCATCGGACGACGGCGGCGGCATCTTAGCAACTCGACTGACTCAGTTAAAACATGCCCGAGTTGAGCCAAGTGCCGATGAGTTACGCGCGTTCGTCCATCTTGATGAATAGGCTTCGCTAGTCACTCACTAGTTCACACGCCGATTATGGTTCACGCCAGAACGGCCACGTCACGTTCTGCCCAATGAACGACAGTTAAAAAGAGAGAACATTATGGGCCTGGCAGCCAAACCTCGAGTGGGGTCCAAGGGCAGAGCCCCTGATGGGGCATGGGGCAAACCCCCTGAACACAGGAGTCGACGGAATATGATAGATAACGATAGACCGCGCTACTGCGAACTGGCGTTTCTTCAGGAACGAAACCGAATCCGCCCTGAAGGCGGGAATTTCCAGAACAGTTAACGAGCAGGAATTGACCGGCTAACGCTGTCTAGTGATGGAATTCCTTCATCAATGCGTGGACTAGAGCAGCCCCGGGGGTTATCAAGTGTCCAATTACTATTACATTGCGCTTCCACAATCACCATCCGTCGTCGTTTCGCTTCAGGTACTACTAGCAGCGATTAACAATTAAAAGTTCACTTACTCATAATGGCGTACTTAAAATTAGAGAGGAACCTGTTATAAAATTCAACCGTTGTAGTATAGTTCACTCACATTTGTCCAATGAACGTCACTTTTAAATAGTAATTTGCCAACTTTCGAGCTAAGAATAATTTTTCATAACTTATGGACGAAACGGCAGGCGCAGTTCCATGCACTTATAAACATGCCATAGTCAATTGTAAAATCTTTATAACCAATCTATTCTCCAATTCATCAGACTTGTTATCGACAGGGCCTGTATTTGCCTGTGACTTCCTACAGTATGTTATAATTTTTATGCTGGCCTGACTAACCGGCGCCAGCACACAATGACCGCTCGTTCAATTATTCACTCACAAATTTACTCTACTATTACTACTATCGACTATCGGTTAACTGACCTATATTTGCGGCGGCCTTCCATTCAGTGATCTATAATGACTGGGCGACATCCAGTCTGTTGAATAACCTGCTTCAATCATCTCAAATACTCTCCTTTGGGCGACTCGACCAAACGCGGCGTAACTTCGACAAAGAATTATAATATCAGTTAAACAACAAAGTAAGTCTCAGCTGTCGCAGACGAACCCGCGCGACGCGCTGCGTCACGACAAATGTGTTGTAAACAAAGTTGGACGCTCCGTGTGATAAACCGACGACGATCGAACTAAGTTGACAACATCTGCGACGGTTGACGTGCAATGGCGACGAAGCGGACAAATCGACTGAGTTCGTTGAGTTTGGGACGAGCTTCAGCGGTAAGTGCCCTTATTTTTCGAGATACCCAAAATTATCTTTATAATAGCCTGCAAGATAAGCCAAAGGAAGCCTCTGTGTCGCGAACTAGCTCGATCTGTTTATCCGTTTCGATAGAACTCCGGCTTGTGATGGACAGACAGACAGATACAAGAGCATAGCATTATATCTCGATAACACAGAGCCGAGCGGGTAAAACGGAAAACTTGCAACGGGCCATAGGCAGGCTCTCGCCTCTCACAGGAAAACGTACACATGTACAGATTTTTGAGCTTGTAGCAAGAACCGTAAAGGAGTGGGAATTATAGAACTGTAAACACAGATAATCAGGTATTATGCTATGACGTCTCTGGTCCGAATGTTCTTCGTGACGCCACAGCACTGAAGGTTTCATTTATTGTATTGTACATAAAGCATGACGTTCACTCACCGCAACTGCACGGTGGCCCAAAACCGCGCTATTCCAAACTGTTTGTCAAAAATCTGCCGAACATTTTACAAGGTAGTGTAGCGACATGACATGTTTAAGATGTGGTGGGATCTTTAACGATGAGTTCGTTTCAAAATTTACTGCCACGTCTGAAGGTGAAGAAATTGACAAGATCGGTGAAGTATTTGGCGTCACCCACCTTGTTTGACTCACGTTGGGCACCGGTCCCGTTTTGACGCGGCACCCTGTAGATGGAGATAACATGCATGAAATCAGAGACTCATGACCGAGTCATCGTGACTCAACGTGTGTCGATGACACGTGACAGAGATCACGTGATCGATGTTGATAACACAGATACGTCACGGTCTCCACGGTTGACATTAGTCACGTGACACGAAAACACGAGACTTGGACAAAACGTCAACAGTTTCCTATTTACATATTCTGATATTTACTTAACAAAGGCAAAAGTTACAGACAGCAAACTTCTCAGATCAGATCAAACCGACTTTGAGCAACGAGAAACATTTCACTTCTTGAAATTTTAACAGTATCCATACAGCGAAAAAAATCTGTGAGCAGATTTAAAGAGTAAATTTGATTTGAATTTGATCTGAGTAGCATATGGACTTTTTACTGACAGGCATACGTCTGAGTATGTTTTCCGAGTGTTTTGGCGTAATTATTGTCCCAATTTAAAAAACAAACAATAAATCATGCCAACAACTGTCAGTAGTCTTGTGTTTTTTTGATTGTGTGAGAAATAACTGATAGGTCGAGAGATCGATACTACTACGGCGTGGAAGTCAAGAAGTAGCTACTGCTCTCACGAATTTACGTAAGTTAAAAAGCAATTTACGGAGCCAAAATTGGGAAACATTACAGCGTTTCCTGTCCAAGAACACTTTGTTTTTCGCAATGCAATGCCGTCTACCATGTGCAATGTCTTTAAGCGTTTCACAAACTGCATCACACTTTGCTGCTGGACGCTGCTGTGGCAATGCAAAACGATTAGCCTCCTGCTATATTGCCTCCTCCACCATTTCAATGTTCCATTCGCCTCCGAAGGGACAGATTATGAACACGATTATTATCATCATTCGGCCGGCTATTCTTGACCAGAGTTCACTCAGTGGACATGGAATTGGCTGCTGCTGCTGCGGATACTGTTGCCAGGCGATGGCAGCAAGGAATGCTGGTCGCCTACAGTGTCTGCCCAGCGAGGCGCCACTGATATACCGAGAGCGCAGCATTGCTACTGCTACTGGTGCCGCATTCCGCTCCTCTGACTCATCGCATCCTCATCTCTCTCTCTCTCTCCATCGACATATACAGTAGTCGCTGTATGCATTATGACCACCGTCAGCGGCGGAAATAGTAACACAACGCGGCCAGAAGCTGCTAGCGATAGCGATGACCGCCATGACGTACGTACGTCCTACTGGCCAGACAGACAGACAGACAGACACAGAGGGGAGGGACCGTGCGAATACGTTCGGATTTTATCGATTTCGATTCCCGTTCGAACTCAAACAGTCGACAAATCAGCAACACAATACGTTACTCGTTATTACTTCGTCCCCGGTAGCGATGCGAGATATTGCCGTCAGCGTATCTGTGTGTCTGTCTGTCTGTTCGCCATTCGCATAAACCATGTGGCCAGATCAGGGGCGGATCTAAAGGGGCGACAGGAGCGATGCCCCACCCCCCCCCGTGACGGCTGCTGGCCATAAATTCGAGACGCCAGGCCGATCAAAAGTAGTTTTATCAGTCCCAGAATGCACAAAACTCGCCTACTTGAGATAACAAATCGAAAAGTTTTCTGACCCTTCCCCGCACCTCCACACCTCCCGGCGCCTTAATTCTAGCGTCTACGGCGCTCAACTCGACTTGCGCCTTCGACGCTTGACCTCGGCCCCAGGCGCCTCCATTCGCCCCCCCCTAGCCACACCTTCTGGATCCGCCCCTGAGCCAGATGCCACCAGGTTTTCTCTACGACCGTGGCTCCTTTCTACGTTCTACTACGTTATGTACTTCCGGTTTTGTGGATGACGTCACGTTTTCATAAACCAGAATCAAAGACGATGCGTACGTTTCGTCGAGTTCGCCATGTGGCGGCACCGGGGGCGTAGTCTGTCGTTTTCGACTGCGTCTTGTTTGTGTTGAGTCACTTATAATGTCAGTTCGACCAACGTCCATGCAACGCTACTTTTACTTACAGTTTCTCTTTCTCGGTCCCTACGCTCAACGGCCTGCATCAAGTCTATCAGCAGCGCAATGTTTCGTCTTCTGTTGCTCATTGCCAAACGCTGCCGGCGAGTTTTCACAGAATCACGACGTAGGCGAGTCACTGACCAGCCGCGATGCGGCGTTTACTTACGTAACTGGAACTGGACGCTATAAACCGACTACTTAGAATTATTAGCAGCCTGCATTCCATCATCATCATCATCATCATCGCATCTTCTTCAACAGCAGTAGCAGCAGCAGCAAGGGCGGCGCCTGCAGCGACTGACAGACGAGAGATTATAAGAGATAAAGGCATGGATAGATTTACAACAGAAGGACGGTGTCATCTGCCGATTTACAGCTGCAACCGAAAAACGAACTGTACGCAAAAAATTGAAACACGACTCCACGGCACGGCAGTGATGTTTTCTCTGCATAGATTCGTGTGTGACGCGCCGTCAATAGCTCCAGACGAAAGTTTCGCCTTCGTAACTCGTCACAATAAATATTGTATCAGTGCACGACGAGGATGTTTATACTGTATGTGCATCGCACGGCTGATATATGCTGCCGAACGATAACAATAGTATCACTTTATCGCCGTCATTCCACGACAATCCGGTTTCGCGAACACCAGATTCGTCGAATCAGTGATTCATCTGCTCACTGTTACCTTATCATTCTGATTAATAATCTCCACCTCATTACGAACTTCTGCATCTCTGGATTCTCATATCCATAACAAATATACTTCCTGCCATCTTTAGTCAGCATAACGATAGCATCACGGTAACATACATAAAATAAACTGTACAGAGAGAACCTTCACTAAATTTAACTAAATACAAACACGTCCGTCTTTGGGAACGGCCGTATATCCACGCATGCCAATCCTACGCGTGGCCAGCGCGCTGGACTAATCGGCCAGCGCACGGGCCACACGCGCTGGCCGATTCGTCCGATTTTGGACTTATGGGACATTTGCTTCTGAGGGAGCAAAGTTCCCCAAAATGGAAGATTCCCTGTGCCTCTGACGCTGATGAAACATCGTGCAAAATTTGATGTCGCTAGCTTTATCCTCGGCGGAGAAATCCGTAACCATACAAACAAAAAAACAAACACACAAACAGTAACCGATATGTCCACACCTTGCCTATCGGCATGTGTAGATAACTAACGCGTGAGAATGTTCCACTAAATTTCTCATACCATTTTTGAAAGAACATAGTACAAGACAATTATTCATAACCTGAAAAAAACTTCGACAGTATTTCGTAGTTTCTATTAGACGAGCCAAAATCGCGCGATTTTGGCTCGATTTGGGCCGTCGGCTTGCTCGTCTTCCCGCCCGTCCGTCTGCCCAGCCTGCTTGTACCCGTGCGCCTCGAAAGCCACGCCCCGTGGCCATCGCGACAATCCCATTATTAATTGTATATAGATTGTTGAGTAACTAGCTAAACATCAGTGGAACTCACGTTGATGATGTCGGAAGACAAGGCGTCTCTTTGTGAGCCGAGGAACAGGAACGGCAGGATGCTGGTCGGTTCAGCGCTGAACAACGACGTGGATTCAGACGCTGAGGTCGCCGACTGTGACGTGAGACCGGCGCCAAGGCACTCACATGACAACGACGATGATAACGATGATGATGTTCTTGATGATGATGATGGGAGGAGAGGCACTGAGGGCGTCGTGGCACAGCGGCAAGGAACACGGCTGTCACGTGACCGAGCCGTCTGACCTTGACAGTCTCCTTGACTTACTGACGACTCGTCTTTCCACAGCGAAGATTCTACAAACACCGTTTACTTGGTAACAACGAGAAAGCCCTCACTCGAGGTCGCGCCGATCACTTCAGCACACAGAACTCAACATAGAACCGGAAATTTAATACGTCACGTCAGTAACCTAAAAATGGACATTTTTCATGTGACCGTGAACTTTGACCTTCGACCTTCAACTAGATAGTGTCAAGGTAAACCAGCAAGCCAAATATCTAGGTCACTTATAGTTCAAAGCTATTGTCCGGACACACACACACCAGACCCACTGCTCTATGAGGACCACTAAAATGGTCAGCCTGGCTTAGCCATGTGCCCGTTAATCCTGAGGGCAGAGTAGTCAGCAAAGGCATTATGTTTTCGGGCGTCGTCCACCACGTTCGTAGGCCGTGGAAAAGGCATCCACGTCAATGCTGCTGGGGCATCGAAGGACATTTTCTCGTTTTACTTTGTACTTTGCATACTTGTTGCCTTATTCTTATTTTTATTCACGCATTTTGTAGCTGAAAACAGTCCCAAAGATGACCTCAAGTACCACAGCCTCACATTGATTGAAGGACATGACGTCACACTATATCACGTCTTGTAACCGGAGCGTGTTGGCTAAACACTGTCATCGTGCAAATGTGAAATGACAAAGAAGAGACGGCCACCCCAAAACCTTTCAGTACGCACGTCAATGAGGCAAGTCCTGTAACGTACCATGTAGGCTACACGGTACGTTATAAGACGTGTCCCATTGACAATGTAGGTAAACGTGTGATGGCTGCTCGTGCATGGAACAGTCTTCCAACCAGTGTCACTACAGCTACTTCACTGGCTTCCTTCAAAAGACAAATAAAGACATTTCTTTTCACTAAGTCGTTCCCGTAATTCTAGTTTGTGTACCGTGTCCTAGAAGCACTTTTGCTCATGCCACGGTAATCTGTACGTTTCTAACCATAGCTAACTAAACGTACCTTGAATCAGCGACAAGTCGAGTCGTGGTAGCGTCAAAACGATCGGCCGCTTGCACACAGACGGACTACAGCGATCTCTTCTACGAGGAAGCCACGAGCCGTTGACACTGAGATCAGCCGGCCTCCTGCCGACCGTCGAGACGCCGCTGGTCACGGTCAGCTCTGATGACGCTCTCTGCTCGTCCGTGATGACGTCGCCCATTGACAGTCGTCGAGCTGACCAGCCGCTGCCGCCATGACTGCTGGCACTGGCAGCCGGGTGAAGTGCCGACGACGGTCGTAGTTGAACGCTGAGTGGTCGCTTCGCCATCACTGCTACCTACATTCGCCGTCTGATATTCACACAATAAAACACAATCGTCAACAACGTGTCGTTCTAACGAAACGCAACACTACTGGCCCGCCGCGCAGTGTTACCGTGGAGCTATAATTAGATTGGAGGCGGCATGACGTCATCGCCTGGCCTGCGCGAAGAAAGCCGCCCGCAGGCCCGCCGTGGAGTGTTACAGACAACAACAGACGACAGACGCAAGCGACCGTTACTAGTCTGGCCTCCTACACTATATGTAGGCGGGCCAGTAACAATGCTTCAGAAGTTGACGGAAACGATGAATGGTACAGTGGGTGGTTACAGTTGTAACTGTTACAGCGGCTGGGCATCCGCAGTCCTCTTCATGCTGTACCGAACAAACCCTCCCATCAAGGTGCACTAAAACTAAGATAGGACATTTGTATAGCGCGTGCCTTTTCGTGAGTATACTCACCTCCGAAGAGCTCAGCATGGCGTGAGGGATCGCACAGTTTTACCTGCCACCCACGAAACGAAATGAGCCATCCTTCCTTTGATCCACAGCCGCAGCGCATCAACGCAGCATGGCCGGTAGTAGTCCGGTACTCATTTCCCGTCGCACAGAGGGTAGGAGGCTGAGTGGGCTGGTGGCCGGTTACATACCGAGGTGGTATGCGCCAATGAAGACGGTCACCCATCCCATCACCAACTGACCAATAGTGCGGCGGCCGGGGATCGAACTCACGACCACTGAGTCGCAAGTCCGACGCCCTAACCACAAGACTACCGAGCCATCATGCACTGTACCAACTTCACGTTACGAATATTTGATTATAGCGGATAGCGCTGCAATCATCTCGACGATGCTCAGTGCAGACGCCGCGATCCGTTACCATGACGACCAAACCTGGTCTTCCTGGCTGTGTTTATCTGCATGTCTGGTTTTGTTGCGTTAGACTTAGTTTCTTCAGTACCACGCTGAGTGATTGGCTGGATAGATCGTCTCTGAAATGTTCTGGCCTATGTATTTTTATCGACTGGACGTAAAACTTATAAGCTTAACTCAATCAGTGATAACTGCAGCAAAAAGTTACGTACGTAATTATGTACTGCTCATACCTGTTATAGGACTCTGTAGATGCTCAATCCTTGTACCTTGGAGCTATAGTTCAATTCTCTGTTGTTGCGTTTAGGCCTATTTCTGTTTTTATCGTTGACAATCAAACTGATTTAAAGCGTTGATGAGCTACGCCGAAACGTGAAACAACGGTTTCCTACTGGTGCTGTTCTACAGCGTTATACCGGTGATTATGTTGTGTCTGTGCGTGTGGGGTGTCGGCACTGGCACGTTGCATTAGTAAACAACAACATGTTCGTCACTGCGCAGGCCACTCGACTCGTTCAATGCGGCCTTTATTCCAGTGACGTCATCGCACAATAACAACATCAGCAGCAGAACCAGCAGCGTTGGGCTTATCGCTGCCGAGATGTCACCTGATAACCTTGGACGAGTTGTGCCCACGTAGGCCTATTTGTGCAGTAACTGTCGAAATGAACAAACAGTAGGCAAACTGTCCAATAGGCGAAGTGTCCATAATTCATTTGTCCAGTCCGACGTGACGGTCTTAACGATCGTCAGCCATCGAACGTAATCGCTATTGACACTTGCCTGGCAATCCGCTCCAACCTATACCGCTAAGCTGCCTACGGACAATTTCATCCTCCAACTCGCAGAACTTTACCCCCCCCAACTTTCCGTGGACGGCAAATGACATTGGGAGAGACGCCTATTTCCTTACATTTCCTTCCTCATTTCTTCTTAACCGTTTTTAATTCAGTTGATAAAATAAATTTTGCAGTTAATAATACATTCCTTGTCGTACGTCCAAACAGATGGCTCACGATGTCTTCCACTGGCAGAGTTAGGAAAGGGGCAGGGGTCATGCCCACCCCCAAGATGCCAAGACCCCTCGTTGCCATATATGCGTCTCGATTCTCGGACCCTTCGGCGTCTCGGTCCAATTTTTCCCCTCCAACTTTACAGTCTAGAATCCGCCAGCGATGTCTTTATTAGCGCTGTCATTCACCCGTGACTGCGTACGCAAGTGTACGACGCTGGGTCACCGATCTACCGACCGACATAAATATACAATAAACGGGGAAAGATAGCGACAGTACCGGTATACAGTGTATGCGTCGTATTAGACCTCGTCATAACCATAGAGGTATATAAGGAAAAGAAAAGGCTAAACGAACCACGGAAATCATAATCGCAGACACGCCTATACTGAGTCAAATGCAGTAAGACCACTAGAAAAAGCCGAAACTCATAACAGTGCAAAAAACACGTCGGCACTTTTTTGTGCCTCGTGACCTTGACCTTTGACCCCAAAATAAATAGGTTTCCAGGACTAATGGTGGAACAGTTCTATAAGTCGTTTGATGATCCTAACTGGAGCGGTTTTGAGGAAAAAGGCAGACGCACAGACAGACAAACGCCGCTGAAAACCGTACCCCCGTGACTGCTGTCGTCGGCGTGCGTAATATTTAACACTGTGTAATCAATCAAGTAAGTGATCATCTGGTGTTCTTCCTCTGTAAGGCGACTCAAATAAGACGGAATTGGATCAGGTAGGAGTCGGTAGTACGGGTTTGGTTTGCTACCGTGTTACTGTAACTAAACGTCGTGTTCCCTTTGTTTGTTTAAGACCCGCGTACGTTATAAAGTCGGACAGAAAACGACAACATACGGTTAGATGACCACAACAACTCACCGCCTGGCAATAACAGATGTCGTGAGACGTCAATGTCGTTCATGTAGTGGCAATAACTTGTCTACGACTGAAGCTCGCACCGTTTGATTACTCTAGTAAAATTCTTCCTTCTTTATCTCGCACAATTCCCAAACGTCCGCCCGTTTACGGCCACCGTCACACACTACAATGAACCAAGCCGGCAATACAGCCAAGCCACGGTACAATTCATCAGTCACTACGATGTGTCATTGATGGGCCGGGCCGGGCGGTCACGTGACAGCAGGTGCCCGCACGTCGTTGGTCGGAGCCTCGGGCGGCCGCGCAGTCGCGGCTACGTGGGCGTGGTCTGGCCGGAGCTTAGTAAACAAAAGCACATGTCTGTCGATTAGTCATCGTCGTGAGTCGCAGGCTTATCGCTTTTATCAGCGCACTTTCGCTGCTGCATCGACGTTAGCACTCGATGTCGCCAGTTTAACTCATTAGTACAATTATGATGATGATGATGATAACGAGAGAAGCGTGAGTAAGTGCAGCATGGTTACGGATGCCGGATACAAGCGGTTGCTATGGCGCTGTTTGCTGTACCACTTCGGTCAGGCTCTAATCTCTGCAATGAAGCCACAGTCGTCGCCGCAGCTGCTGTAACCAATGCGATGACAGTATGAACTACATGGTCAGCCGATTGTGAGTGTACTGCAGCGCAGTTCGATGACACAGCGTCCGCGCGCACACATGACGGGAGTGCTGACAGTGTCACTGGCACACATTGGTCACATACTTATCTTCTGTACAAGAAAGAAACCAACTTCTGAGTCATCACTGAGTAGTTTCAAACGCACTGTCAAGCTTGTAGACCTATCTAAGTTTTTAAAGTGTTTTTAAGACGTTCTTATATTTTGAACTGTAACTGTATATGCGCACTTTTATTTGTTGTTTGCCCACTGTAGGCCTAATTGTACTGTTGTCGTACGTATCGCGACTATCTGTTCATTTAAAGTTAATTTTCGTGTACCGACGCTGAAACTGGATGTCGTGTAAACT
>Ga0209363_1001078_pt1 | contig 12383 bp, 9 predicted proteins | sample WorMetexBAHAMAS3_FD_187385 | JGI IMG/M metagenome (GOLD analysis project Ga0209363, IMG submission 187385) | Marine gutless worms symbiont microbial communities from Max Planck institute for Marine Microbiology, Germany - Inanidrilus exumae... | ecosystem: Host-associated > Annelida > Digestive... | reverse complement strand
GTTTTACGCCGTCGTTTTCTAATCGTGCAGTATGAGTTTCTCTCAAGTTTCTCTGGCTGTTCATAGAGTTCACGTTGCTACCTGATTGCATCGTGTGTTGGAATGAAATTTGTTCTCACTACATAGCTTCTTTTGCATGCAGGTTGTTGAGTTTGAGTATAGTTGGCAGTACAGTTCATTTCTGTTACTGCCCAGTGCTGGCCTTTGCTCCTTAAAGGCCCCCCTAATTCAGCTAATAGATCGTGAAGTGGCATAACAATCGTGCATTTAAAATTTTGTAACTATTGCAAAGTAACATCAAATCTAATAGGCCCATAACAGCAGTGATGATACCATCTGCATACATTAGCTTTTAACTGGCTGTTGTACTGTGTCTGTAATAAGGGAGTAAAATTACTAATCAGCTTAACAATTATCGGTAGCGTAAGCAGAATTAACAAAGTTTACAACATGTAAGTGGGAGGTCCCCAGAACGGCGTTTGGGAGCCCTAAGGCCAGCACTGTAAATGTTGGTGGGTTCATGGTAGCACAGTATTTAAGACTGTTTCGGGGGGAGTAGTGCAACTAAAGTGCGGGAAGGAAGACTGACATGACTGTACGAGTCGGAAAACTTATCGTATATTTGGCATAATTTTTAGGTCGACTTCTCCGAGTGGACCTAATAAAGCCGGTCTCAAATGTCCGTCCGTCTGGAAAAAGTTTCTTCAATTTTAGTGAAATTTGGTATGTAGGTCAAGGTCAAGGTCACGAGCCCTCGAAAGTCGGAAATTCGAACATTTTCAAAGGCTGTCTCCTCCGCCATTTATAATGGGGGCGGGCAAATGGCCAAGGATTCTTAAATTAGGGCACAATACCTAAAGCTTACCGGGGCCGGATTTGTGCTTTTGTCCTAATTTTTGTGTCACGTGACTTTGAAGTCGACAGTAAGTAGGAATCGACCGTCAGAATTGTGGCATATGTTAGTGCCGTTTCTGATGTGTAGTTATAGTCATGTTGGGAATTGTGCGAAAACAAGCGTGCCATTTGTTAGATGATCTGCAACATTCACTGAGCTTGCCAGTGGTGGCGAGCGTTATCTGTGTTCGAGTATTTTGTGATACAGACTGTTTGATCTCCATTGTTGAATTTCCAGACCATACCATTCTAGTCTCCAGCAGAATGCCGGGTGACCACTCACTTGCCTGGAAAAGAAGAAGCGAAAGGGTCGGCAAATTACAATTGGGTTCGGGAAATTGATGGTCACATAAAGTGATATATAGCGACCGAGGCTGTTTCGGTCAACACTGCCAATCAGTATGTAAAGCTTATTGTTTGTTTGATTTATTGTTGGACTACACATTGCTGTTACTTAAGTAACAAGATAAGTCTAGGAATTTCCTGCTCGCCAGAGAGTGGTCACCCTGCGCATGAAAAGTGCTATTTATAGTTCACGTTTAAGCCTGGTGATATGCAGCCTACCGTGGCTTCGGCCTTCCAATAAATCGACCACCAACCTGGTTATGAATTGTTTATATATGAACTTTCCATTTCTTTTAAGAATAGGAAACTTAAACCTTGAATTGGTGTAGTAGACGACCAGGCAAACTTTATAATTCGTTGTTTTGTGCCGAAGCTTTGGACCGCTGCATGTTTGACCGTGAAGCTGTTGGAAAGCATGCAATCATCAGTCTTGCCAAGTGTAGCAATTAGTATGCGTGTTGTTTCACTGAAAGTCTTTCGACGTAATTGTTTGGCGTCTAGTTTTGAGCTGTAAGATCAGTGTATCATGGTCCGATCATTTGTTCCCCGCGTTAAGTTATGGCCACGAAAACTTCTGCTTTAAAATTTTGTCATTTGTTATTGTAATTGGTGGCATTATAATGAACATGAAGTGACTTTCTCAAAAGCTCCCTAGCATCGGCCGGTTAAGCTATTTCTTATTAAAAATTACACATTTCTCATAAGTGCTAAATTTTAAAAAACATTTTATTGCAAATTCATGGCATGTGAGCTTGCTTGAGTAGGTGCTTTTAGCATAATCGGAGGACTTGATAAGGGCATTTGGTGTATCATACTGAATTTTATGCTGCTTGTGTTATTTTTAACAGTATGCATAGAGTCTTTACACAAATTTGTGTTATAATTATACACTTCTCAGTTAAAAACCAAGTTATTTTAACGTCTAGGAGAGTTATTCGATTATTCCTTTTTCAAGATACCTGCACTGCATTTATATTCTTACTTGTGCTTGTTTTGACAGCAGGCCTGTTTTGTTGCTTTCATGAGGTGACCATAATTTGGGCACCGCAATCCAGGACGAGTGCCGAAGGTGCGAATTGTAGGTTGCGAGCGCCGCAGGTGTGAGCTGTTCGGGGTCCGACTTGAGGGTCTGGGGAGCGTCATGAGCTCCCCCAGTAGGGTGCTGGACAGTGCCCCGGCTGCCAGCGATTTTCTCTTATGTACAGATAAAATCTCAGCTGATTTTCCGCTACTGATGCGTAAGCATACGGCTGCAGAGAAGGACAAATCCGGGACACCAAGCCCAAAACAGGACAAATGGGTGTCCCTGGAGAACTGTCATTAAAAGCGGGACTGTCCCGGAAAATCCGTGACGGATGGTCACCTTATGTTTTCATTTCTGTTTGTTAACGTGGCAGATGTAGAAGTAGGTGAGCAGAAGTGGCTTGCCAAGCAATTGTGTTAGTGGCCTTCGTCAGTGGTTTTGCTCAGACTAGCAGCTGTTGGTTGTTGAGATGACTATGCTGTGCTGCTTTGATGTCCATCATATCATTGTGCGTGTGTGTGTGTGTGCTTTGCACGCCGATGGTGCATTACTGAGACTGCCTTCAAAATTGCAGTTCAACGTCGACGCCGCGTGTGTCGTCTGCATCATTGTTGGTGCTACTGACACATCTGCGCTGCGTGGGTGCCAACGGCATTCATAATGCCAGCGAATTCTGTGTTTGAGATCGACCATTTTTGTAGTTTCTCGCCATTTTTCTCCATTACGAGGGAACTCTTAAACGTTTACGGTCAAAATTTTCACGTGTACGAGTTCCGATGGTGCTGCATACAGAGGCCGAACGTTGATGCCAAATGGAAACTGCTGAGGCCTTCCTTTTTACTTGCAATTGTATTAAGTGTTCTATTCTGCTTACATCGTTGTAGTGCGATATGATGTCAAGTCATATTGTGCGGCGTGAAAGCTCTATAATAATGTTAAATTAATTTTGTAGTTCATTGCCATACTTTCAAATCACTTGTCGGTGTGCATATACTCATATGCGGTGAGAAGTTATGAATATGTAAATTGGGCTGTGCTGTTTAAGTTCGTCACTGGATGCAATATACAGCGTGCTAGTTGTGCTTCATTAGGTCGATAGGCTAGCCTAATACTGCATTAACGAGTGTATTTTAATTGATATCAGATGTAATCCTCGCAGAGATGCCAACATTCCCACCTTTGGCGGAATTCTTCTGCTTTACAGGTTTTTCCCAACCATCCCCCTTAAAACTGACTAAATTCCGCTGTTAGGGACTTCCTTGGGTCATTTGTGTGACTTCTGTTGAAAGTCCATAGCATTTATACTTACTAGTCTATCGATCGGCGTATTATATTCTATGGACGCTGTTGGCCTGCTGGCTTGCCAGATCATCTAATAGCATGCTCCCTTGACCTCCCAAGGTGCTGCCTCTGGAGGTGGACCCTGCTACGGACCTAGGCAGCCCCCTCCACCCCCGGCCCATTATATTCTTCTTTTTGGTTTACAATGTTGGCATCGCTGTCATCGTACGAGCTTGATATTCTGTGAAGTCACAGTGTAATGGCGATGGTGTTAGTTTAGTCTTCGTTCACTGTTCTGATTGCAAGTATTACATTGCAGAGATACAATCATTCCGCATGCCGTGTGACTGCCGTGCAGCTGTATTGGCCACTTGCTGTTGTTAATTCTCTGCAACTACTGCTTGCCGGTGCACTTAACAGAGTTGGTTGTGATGCTGACAGTATAATTTGTTTATATTTTGTGTGTTATTAGTCATGGAGTAATTGTTAATACTCTTGCTGTGTCCAGTATATGCCAAAAAATGCAAAAAAATATAAAAAACGAAAAGAGAAAAAACCGAGTCACTTGACTGTGTGCAATTGCATCTCATAGTTACCAGTCGGCTCAAATAAATGCTTTTAAGAATCGTCATGTAACTGAGCTGGTGAATACTTCTTTGGTTGCCATATGATGGCGGAGATTAATGCGAGTTGCAGACACTGCTTTGTGTCAATCACTGTCTTCTGTTTTTAACCGGCGTGTAGCTGTTGAACATGGACATGCAGTGTGTCTCAAAAAAGACGATACACTTTGATCATAACTTCGGCAACTTTTGATCATGACTTCGGCAAATGTAGACCGATTTACAAAGTTCTAAACTGTCAGGTTCTTGAGGAAATTTGGTACACAAATATAAAGATTCTCCGCCTCACCTGAATTATGTTTTTACACTAAGTACCGTTGAACTCCAACCAACGTTACTGCTCCTGGTTTCAATGTCACGTGAGACCTCAGAAATCATCTTGCAAGATATGAGGCCATCTGAATAGCTCGGGTCCGAATCCTATGACTATAAAATCTGGAAAACAATTCAGGATCCGTGATGTCGGCAAACTGAAGCATTGGATTATTGTCGTGTGTCATTGATGAAGCTCGCACCAGTGTTTGTACCACAGATGAACGTTTTCAGCGCTTGCTTTAACTTCAGATGGGCTGCAGTAGGTGAAGGCTTTTGTTGCCTAAACTTCACAGAGTCTGTCATCAAATCATATTTCCAACGTTCTTATGTTGTATTCTGTGCTTCATATATTGCACGAAAATGAAGCAAACCACTTGTATTTTTGCAGCAAGTAAAGCCAATTTGGTATGAGTAAAAGTTCAGCCGCTGTTTTACATTTTTGAATTTCACAAGGTAGTGTAGCAACACATTAAGATGAAGTGGAAGACCCTGTAATAGTTACAAAGCGTTTCCTTGGGATGCTGTCGTTGAAAGAGTTTGAAATTTCGAGCTATATTTGCGGAAGTTATGATCAAAAGTCGAGTGCATTTGTTTTCGTGAGACACATTGTAGTAGTTGTTGAAGTATGTGTGTGATCTAAACGTTGGAGCTCAAATGTTGATGAGGCGAGTGATAATGCATTTAGTGTACAATGCTTGTTCTCTTCTGGTACAGCTTGACATTAAGTTTCGCTGCGGACAAATTGTCATATCTGTTTTGTTTCTGCATGGTCCGGTGTCATTCTCTTTCTCTGATGGAACCGAAACCACGTTCTGCAGATTGTAGAAATAAACAGTGTTGTTATATGATAGACTGTATAGTGTAAACATCATTCACTGTCGCAGTTGACTATTAAACAGTAAATTCCAGTCAGCTTATATTCCTCGTTTTAGGCCGATGAATTGTCGATAATCCAGTCATGTTATTATGCTTTTCGTCTTTTGGGATTGACTTCTGTGCAGTTGTTTTCATGAGGTGCTGTGTGGTACTCAAAGCCTTGATGTATTTTCACATCCACTGGCAGCATAACAATCACAGATTTTGTAGACATATGTAGTTGAACCTTTACCGAAGCCAGTTTGTAGGAAACATGCACTTATTTGTACTGCTTCTAGCTGCTACTAAAAAGATTTTCTGGATTTGGCACAACTCCTGGTCTGTGTGGTTGATAAATCTGTACCTGTAGCGATATTTTTGTTAACAAAATCCTCTTCAGTAGTTAACTTACAGTCGCGTTAAATTGTCGACAGTGCCATTAGTTATAGGTCGTCGTCGTCGGTTTTTACACAGAAGTAACCGTATGATGAAAACCGTGATTGTGTTGAAAAATCAGCTCGTCAGTGTCAAAGTCACCGTGTTTGGCCACGTTCATCATTAACATGTTTTTTTGACAGTTCAGTTTGCAAATGTGATGATTGTGTCATATTCTGCTAACGTTTAATAATAGCAGTGTGCTGTCCTTCATTCTGCGGCTGTTACGTGGTCTGTGTTGTTTGCTGAGTAAGTTGACAGTTAGTGTATTACATACGACCACCAACGTGACAGTATGCAGCTGTGATTTATATCTGCATCTCAGTTTGTTTCACCGATGACATCTTTGAAGACCAAGTTCCAGTATTCATAGGTGATGCGGGGAATTTCATTTAAGTCTTTGTGACCAAAACATGAGCCTAGTCAAACATGCTGTCTCTGACATGTATGTATTTCTGCTAACAGTTTCGAGTGGAGGAACTACTTTGTGTTGTACAATGCAGATGACAGTTGAGTTGATTGCAATGGTATTTGCCCCATTTAACCGTTCTTTAGTTAGTTGTTACTGTGCCATATATGACGGCCAGTTTGTGAGCCAACTGCACCAAGTTATAACTTGCGACTGTGTGGCACATATCATTTGAGAATTGTTAGTCGAGTAGCCTTTCCTGTACACTGTGCAGTTTGAACCTGAGACAGGCTTCGGTGCTGGCAGATTGCTTAGCTGCATGTCGGTTGATCATGACCGATACATTTTTACAGCCAATTAACATAAGTTAAAGGTGCAGTTGTGGAGTTGTATCTGTAGTTGACATAAAACATCCATCCTCAGTTTCCATTCGCTGGGAACACAAAAGATTTAAATTATAGTTACTAATACTTATACAGTTAGTGTCAGAACCTCTACATTAAACGGTGGGAGAATTTCAAGAGTCGCCTAATCTCTTGTGACTTGTCGAACAAAGTTACAACAATTCCATTCACATTGACGCCCAATACTACATTTCTGAAGCAAGAACACTGCATTGTTGCATTTTTCTATGCAAATTTTGCTGTGCTGTAGCCACAATGAGCTTCGTGATTGGTTAGACTGGTGTTGTACACAAACTGCTGATGCACAAATTATTATTATTAGAAACGCCAAGTTTAGCGTGCGGTAAGTTGAAGACTACAAGGACACGTCGTCTTTCTCCTAGTGCAATACGATCGTTGTATGTGGCATTTTGTTGTGGTGCATAACAGCTCCATATAGGAACAGGTTTACAACTGTTGGCAGCATTCATTACACTCTGTGTGTGATATTCATTCCCTTTCAGATCATTAATTGTTCTGTAACTCTTGATTTCTACGGTCTGTTGCTTATTTTACCATAATATCAGCAGGGTTCCCACGCATCCTTGAAAGTACCTGGGCTCGATATGACCTACATTGTGTCGAAAGCGCCGTTAAACTCAGCCAACCAACCTTGAAAGTACTTGATTTTTTTTCTCCTAAATTCAAGGCCTTGAATGTACTTGAAAAGAGGTCAGGTGCTTGAAAGTCCTTAAATTTCATTACACAGGTCCCTGAAAGTCCTTGAATTCACCATGACGTCAAACATTTCGATCACCAAGTTCATTAAACAGCATTGTCTGCCAGGTGTGTTGCCTGAATCAACATTTGCTAAGTGATATCATGTTTTATTACCTTGTTACTGTACCATTGTCACATAAAACATTAAATATTGCTGTTCTGCTGCTCTTGCTGTAAACTTCCGTCGAGAATTGGTCCTTGAAAATGAAATTTGAGGGTCCTTTAAAGTCCCTGAAAATTTCAACATCAAAAGATAGTGGGAACCCTGTATCAGTTGTCTCGCAAGTTGTGCTTCGTAATGTGTATTGTAGATATACAGTAAGCATATATGCACCGGATATACTCCACATTCACGCTTGCATGTTCTCCGTGTGTGCACTTACTGTAAAGTGTACAGTTCTGCTTGAACTTGGTTCATGTAAACGTCTGCGGCTACGACATCCTGTTGTCACCACAGTGCTTTCTGACCGAATCCTGTGTTCGTTGCTGCACCGATCTGTTAGTCAAATTTTGTATGTGTAAATTTGATCAAATTGTTTGACGGCATTCTGTAAAGTATTGTTGTGAGGCAGGCAATCTTGTCACTCGTAGTCGGTGCGTCGGATGTTGCTTTTTTGTTGTCGACTTATTCTGTTTGGTTCTAATTTTTTCCATTACGTGCACTTGATCGTAATACAGTCCGAGTATCTCGAGTTAAGAGGAACTGTACTAGTGGCGTTTGTTTCTACCCGCTTTCGTTCGCCCGTTGACTGCATTGTGTACTACTAGCATTCCGTTGTATTTATCCGAGGTCTAGGCTAAGTTATGTTTAGTTGCTTGGAAATATTTATGGAACAGTCCAGAGATGCAGATATTATGGTGTGTTATTTGCAATTGCAAACCATTCATTGATACTGAGTGTAACTTCTGGCATCGTTTTCGTGTAGTTTTTTGTCTTTCACCAGTGCTCGAACGTCTCCGAGATTCAGTATTTTGCAACCGTTGCCATTCAGCAATTGTACTATATCGAACAGACACAACGTTTAAAACGCCAGCAGAGTCTGAATACCACTTCAGTAGACTTGTAGTGTGCCTTTTGTCGTAGCTTGTAGCATTGCCAATTGCATATTTTTGTAATCGGTTCACGGCATTGTGTAACCAGTGTACAACTCGTTGCATTGGCTTCTGGCCGAAAGAGACGACCAGTGTACAGACGCGTTTGCTGTGTGTTAACAGTGGTTAAGTGTTGTTAGTAGGGAGCGTGTAATACTGGGCGGTCAGTCGGTCGGACGATGCTGTCGAACTAGGTGTTGAGTGCGCGTGTGCATTTGTGTGATCAGCTGTTGCTAGGTTTGTCGCTAATAAACGATCTCCTGCAATGTCGACTTTTCATTGTGTGCTCACACACACACAGAACCATTTTACGATCACTTTTTCACTCACTGATGTTGACAAAGTCTTTATTATTCCGGGGGAACCACAGCGCAGTGCGTCCAGGAACGCCCGCGGTACATAGACTTAAAGCCAGACTGCGCAGTAGGGATAAAAAATTAAATAAATAAAGGTAAAAATACAATTAAATAGCATAATTCTCCGTGATGTTTGCCGTTCCATGCGACCTGTAGTATACGGAGAAATGGTGTGCTGGATGTCAGAATTTGACAGGGTCTAACAATACATGTATTTGCCTCCAAATTTTCCTCTCAGACAGGCGGGGAGGACCTAGCCAGACCTTCCCAAACCCGACTCTTAAGATTTAAGCCTATTGGCTCTATCTCGTCGGCTAGAATGGCACTGTGAAAACTTCTTTGGCGACTATGCCTATGCACGATACAGAGTGACAACATGTCAGCTGAATGGCCTAGAGTGACCCAGAGAGTGGACCCAGTGACCTATATATTCCACGTATCCCTGGTATGTCCTGGGGTCAGCCCGACAGCTCTGTTACTGCCATTGTTGGCGAGGGAGCACGGAATATGAATGTTTGGGTAAAAATAAGAAACATGCGCAAAACAAGATCGCGCCGTTCTCAGAAAGGGCGATCTAATAATGAAACATGTGCAATGTTCCGTTTCACGTCCCCCAGGTAAGCAAAAGGTGGGGTCCAAAATTTTTTTCCGCTCACGAAATTTCCCCCACCTTCAAAACTGTGGCGCCGCCCCTGATTGGAACGGGACGCCTGTGCGATCGACGCTAGCAGCGTGGACTCAACGAATCGATAATCCGTCGATAATCTGTCTCGCTAATGAAAGCGTTGCATTTGCGTGATATTGTCGGTGCTTCGTTATGGTGCTGTTCGACCGTTAGACATGGCAAAGGGCCGGGGCTGCTCTGCTATTATGCTATACCGACAAAACAACGCCCAGCACGGCGCCGGAGTCAACAGCTACTGCTCTACATAGTCTGCAGTGTGCGAATATACCGGAGTTAGTCGATTCGTCAGTCAGCATTCGAACATCAGAAGGCTGCGACTGTACAGTTGTTGAGTGAACGTTCTCACTAAGCTGCGCACACTGGCTATACTCTCCGTACGTTTGTGTACACTGTCTGTGTCTTATACAAACAACTGTATAATATACAATGTACTTTAGCCTCGGTGTACGTACGAAACAGACACCGCCTTCGAATGCGATAAGATATAGGGTCTAAGGTAATGGTCTTGTTCCAGGCCCACATGTGCATTCAGTTACATAATCCGTGGAGCTATATACGTTAAAATAGTGCTGGAAACCAGATATGTCAGTGTCAATGCGGTTTGAGTTTAACATTGCTATAGGCAAATAACTATAGCTATATTTAGATATAGGCCTATCGTACGCCTATGGCCTACATGCAGTATGAATTCACGAGTATATATAGGCTATAGGCCTATGCTGTGCCTATTTATGGCTACACCTGGGCCGACAGCATGCATATTACTGATGAAGGCGCGGATAGCCATTAGCAACAGCGTAGATCGACGTGTCCGGACATGCTACGATAAAAGCACCTGCTCGATCAGCTGCAGAAGTGAAGAGCTGCGTCATTAATTGCGTCCTTTGGCGGATCATGGCGTGGATTAGGGAATCAGTGGCCGGGTGGAGACAATTAAAGCCTCTGAAAACGGGATCTAGAGCAGAACTCAATCTAGAGCAGAGCTACAGAAGCTGCTATATGCAGTTTTACTTCTTTGATAACTAATATTGCGTATTGCCTCCGATATGCACAATATGTTTGTCAAAATTTCACGCATTTCCGTCAAGTGGCCGACAATCGACATGTCCCAATGGCCGGGGCCCGGGAGCGCCGGGTCCGCTCCCTATAATCGCCACTGACTGCATCTCCCCACTAGAAAAACTGTCCTCGATAGAGAATCGATGTCGGACCGACCGCGTTACCATGCCCTCATGCACGCGCTGGACTGAACTCCGCCGCTACCGCTGGCCTCAGCCGCGCTACGCCCGCTCCTCGCCGCGCTAGTGTGCAGCTTATGACGTGAGTCACGTGACAACAAAAATTTATAATATCACGGCCGTCAGTCAATACTCATAGGACACAGCAGTAGATGCTTGTGTAGCACACACATTTTTGAGTTGACCTTGACTTTCAAATTTTCATTCACCGATAAGCTATGGTCACGACGCATAGCCTATACATGCAAAAATAAAGCTCAAATGTCAATGCGTTGAATTTCGTTCAAAAGATAGAGTGGAAACATTAAACGGACTGTCAGATCGACGGACATGACCGGTCGCATTAACTTTCCCGCTAGAAAACGTGATGTCCGCAGGCGTCGACGACTGCTTGGCAATGATGTGTAGTGATTTGTAATCTGGATCGCGTACCCGGACCGGGTTCCAAAAATTAATTACCCGGTTCCCATGATCTCCCATGATCGTACGTGTGGAATTCTCTGCCACATGACCTGCGGTCAACTGACTTATCCCTAGCCACATTCAGAAATCGACTGAAAACATTCCGGTTTGACACTGAGTCGCTGACACGTAGTAGCGCATTTGCGGCCTTGGCGAATTTGGGCTATATAAGTGACATTATTATTATTAGTATTATTATAACATACAGCCATCTAGATCGAATGTTGGCAATTAACGTGCCAAATGTCAATTCCCAACCTGACGGCATTGGGCCGTCGGGAAAGCGGGCCGTCGGAATAGCGGCCATGAATCAGTTAAAATACGCGGTTTTCTAAGACCAGTGTGTCGCTAATATTATGACAGAAAGAGTACAAGATAGGGACATAGTTTACGTACTATGAAAGGCTAATAGGCATTCGTATAGGCCAGTACGCTCTGTCGAATGGTGCGTGTTGACCTTGAGTGATCCCAAACCACCCCAGTCTGGCAGTTTCGACATTTTATAGGCTATCACATTTCATATCTTAGTAGTGGATGGAGATGGAGACTTCAAATTCGGTAGATAGATTTATCGTAGCAAGTCATAGCCCATGGATGACAAAGCACCCCATTAAGCTAGGCGTGGTCAGGTACGTCACGTGATTATTTGTAAATTTTGCGTATCTCGAGTCTTGAGTGGGTGAAGCTGAGAGCTTCAAATTTAGTGTGCTGATTGATACTGAGAAGTACTAGTTCACGCCAAAATTACCCCCGAAGACGATGTGTGCATGATCAGTGTCACGTGACCTCTTTAAATTTTGGGAAATAACTAATAATATCTCGGAAACGGTGCCAATGTCTTTGAGTGACATAGTGCTGTTTGAAACCTTTCTAAATGTAGCGTATGTACGATATATGTGTATTCACCTACTGAAAGCCTCTCCAAATGTGATTTTTCGTACAGCTGCGCAGAAGTTGACAAGATTTCAAGTTTCAGCTGACATAGTGCGTCGCGCGTTCCCTCTGCCTGCCTGCCGCTGCCAGGCTCTTTTAGCTAAGCTTCTTGTGTGAGTTGTGGTGCAGCTAGTCTGTGGTAGTCTGCAAGTAAGTAAGTAAGTAAGTAAGTAATTCTTTATTAGAATGTGTCAAACGCACAAACTTTACAAAAATAGGGTACACATTACAATTCATAGGCTACAAACAATACAGTACATACAATGAAACATA
>Ga0209363_1001077_pt1 | contig 12384 bp, 6 predicted proteins | sample WorMetexBAHAMAS3_FD_187385 | JGI IMG/M metagenome (GOLD analysis project Ga0209363, IMG submission 187385) | Marine gutless worms symbiont microbial communities from Max Planck institute for Marine Microbiology, Germany - Inanidrilus exumae... | ecosystem: Host-associated > Annelida > Digestive... | reverse complement strand
AACCAGGCTTAGACGACTCCTACAACATTCGGCCTGGAAATGGAGTGGGACTATTCTGGTAGAATGAGAATGGATGGAAAAGCAAGAAAATAGATGAAGCGAATAAAGAAAGGAAGAGTAAAAGATACTAAAACATACAGTAGAAGGTGGGAAGTGAAGGGATAGGGGGGATGCCCTGGGCCAACACGTGGCGAAATGAACTGTTTGGTCAGTTGAGGCATAATGCCAAGTTCACGTGGTGTGGCCAATGACAGCACTCTAACAAGCCCTCTAGTTTCTACGGTACCAATTAAACTGGACACAATATGCAATAACCTCAGAATTGTTTCAAGTCGTGGCGTCAATGCTGCACAACAGCCATAAAAGTAAGTAAAGTAAAAGTAAACAGTGTATAGCAGTTGGCAACAACTTAGCCTCACCACAACGGAAACTCACATGCCATATGGGATCACACAGTGTTACCTGCCACCCGACAGAGGTGAGAATCCCACCTTTACCCCCAGCCAATGCAGGTACTCGATTTAGTGACCCAAGAGGGATGCAAGGCCGAGTTGACCTATGTTACGTGAAAGCAGACCAACTGGGAATTGAACCCGCGACCTGTCAATCGCATGTCCAATGCCCTACCGCTGCACCACCACAGTGCCACAACGCAATACGACCGTGTGTCACTTCAGCAGAAACAAATGTCTGTTATTATATACTCGCTACTGAACTCTACATAAATAACATATACTCACAAGCCAGGATTTTTAGGTGCAGCAGACTGAAAGTCGGCAAAATCTGCGTCACTGACTGGCGCTGGAGCTGAAAACACCATTTCATGATAACTACATAAACTTCCGCTCAGTAAAAGACACAATTATGAAAGAAGTAAAACGTCGTTGTCAGAGTCAGTGGTTAAGTTTACACAGCACGTAACTGTAAAGCTGTGTTAAGTCCATTGGTCGCCACGGCTCTGTGACCTCAAGAGGCATAGTGCTCATATTCATTGGGATGGTCCTGCACCTATTGCCATCGAAGATCTGGTGCAAAGTAGCAAGGCCTCTTCTCTTAGGATTCTCATGCTGGATTAAGGAAGAACGAGGCCAGTGGGTGGATGGATGGTTCTGATCAGTGCTCTGAGTCCATTTCACTGCTCTGACATCTGACACCACAGATTCCATTAATGGGCGTACGGTCATATTATACACCGGAAAATTTGGCCAAAACGCCCAAAAGTACGCCCAAAAAATTGCTAGTGTACACGTACGCTGAAAAATAATTAGCCGGCATACGGTTTGACGACCACTCTACATTACTTTCATTATGATTTGTGTCTGTTAATTTGGTGAATCAGCCTCAATCAATCAGGTTTACCCGATATAAACTCTTGCATATTTACTGATCTGCTGCAGTTCCGTATGAAAACGCCGAAAATCGATAGCCTTGCATACCGTACGCCCAAAAATAAGACCACCTGGCGTACTTACGCCAACTCAAAAAGCTTAACAGAAGCCCTGTTTGACACTGGATGACAAGACGTGATGGCTGGTTGGTTGGGAGATTAACGTCCCTTTACAGCACAAAAATAACCTATATCAGCGACAAGGTCTTGGGTGGAGAATTAGTTCCGTCAGGTTAAGGATGGCCAACGATACAGTAACCCAGCTTAGGGCAATTACTTCAACCTCCATAACCGCTTAAAAACTCATCTTTTTCTACCTAAACTACCCACTGTCAACCAATCAACTGTTGTAACTATTATTGTATTACTTATGTAAAGCACTGGTAAACTCTGGATGACTGGTGCCTCTTTGGACCTCCCACCCACGGTACCAGACCTGCCCCCTCCACCCCGACAAGAAGTGACCTGGCCTGTAAAAAACTGAACCATTATCCCTTCATAGGTTTCTGTCTGCAGTAAGCGGAGGAAAACAATAAAGATAACCGAGGTTCAGCTGGAAGATGCAAAGGATGGTCTTGTACGTGGTGTTACGGATGGAAGACCATACCTCTTACATCAGTAAGTAAGTTTATTCGTATATTGTAGCCATGAGGCTAGAGTAATTACACACAATTACAACAGAGCAAAATGCAATTACACTTATGCTATTAAAAACAGAACTTGTAGACAAGATAACCAACACAAATAACGAACATCACCAGCCTACAGTAGTTCACTGATACTCCTGTAAAGCATGGTTAATAAATGAACAGTACTGTTTAGTTCTGACGTGGGAAATTGGGTAGACTGTAGAATGCCGCAATCTGACAGAGAGAGAGGGATCATGTTCAGGTGGAAGGAGATGATCACGTGTTATCATCTACTGGGTTTTTACGCTAATACCAAACAATATAGAGAAGCCACCAGCAGTCAAAAATGCAATCTACTAAACGCAAGTCAATTAATTGATTAAGTGAAGGTTTTACGTCCCACCCGACACAAAATAGGTCATTTCTGAGACGTTCTTCCTAGCCAATCTCTTGGCTTAGCACTGAAAAACATAAACAAACACAACAAAGCAAACATGCATCCGTAACGAAATATACTACGGCATAAAATGAACCCAAAAATAAAGCCAGGTTTGGTCGCCTCCTACGACCTCTGGCCTGGAAACAGAGAGGGCCTATTCTGGTTTCAGCGCTTCATAAATATGTCACTTACTTACTTACTAACTTAGACACTTACCCACTTGCTTACGCCGAGAGGGGGAACAGCAGTGGTCAGTGTCCAGGAGCCCAGGAGGGTCAGGGGCCAGTCTTGCTAGTCAGAAAGCACTGAAAGTGCCTACTTTCTAAGGTGTGTTGTGCAGAAACACTCTGTATAGACAGTAACTAATACACGCTCTGGTAATTCATTTTCACGGTGTGTTATTATGTACCATTTGCACTGGGTGTAGTTTTCACTTATGATGTCAGTAACGGTGGTATCAGAGACGGTGATGTGAGTGTGGACTCTGGAGGGCACAGAACAGCTAACTGTCACGGGGCACACGTTAGCTCTTGGCGGCCCTGGACATACAGCTGTACTACCATGATATCTCAATTACAATTATATAATATACTCATTATTATAATCATCAATCATTACATACACTCAGCAAAGTGCACAATGCAATTTTTTTTGCTATCCTAATCAATAAGCTGTCCTCCTATACTAGTTCTGAACAGATTTTTTAGAAGATTTAGAAGCCATATGAATGCAGGCTTTTTACAACTGGTTCTCAGTTGTTGCTGTGTAGAAAAAACTCAACCTTTCATTACCTCTCCATTACTGCTGACAAATGCTCATGATCCAATCCCTCAAAAACTCAACATGGATTGCTGGTCTTTATCCGATTATTACAGCACACTACGTCATCAATAGCGTCGAAAGTACTCCCAGTAACACTAACCTGATTCGAATGCGCGTGGGTTAAAATCAGCAAAATCTCCATTTGCATTGTCGACGTTTTTGGAAGCTTCTCCAGAGAGCTGTCTGCTAATGGTTGACGGAAGCTACAACAACTACTAGTACTTCAACAATGAGTAGCTAAATCATTACTTCAACTAATAATGTAACTAAATGTAACTGCTACTATTATTACTATAACAACAACAACTACTACTAGAGATGTGACGGAGCCAGCCAAAATCCTCATCCATCGGATGCAGATTGTATGTGCAAAACATGTCAGATGCAGATAAAAATTAATACCAGCTATTATAGCTACTGCAATTCAACTTAAGTCTTAGTTACTTAAAATTAAACATTTACAAACGAAGTAGCAGTGAATAATTAACATCATTGTGAGTGTTTTATAAAAAGTAAAGAAAACACAACAGCAGATCTCTCTGTTAGTCAAAACTAATTGTAGAGTTGGACCAAAACAAAAATTTCAAATCCGTCATGATCGAATTTTAAGTATCCGTCGGATTCGGAATCCGTCACATCCCTAACAACTACCACACATTAACACACACACACACACACACACAACTGTTTTACAGCCATTATATAGGTCAATCTGCATTAGCCTCCACTTCCCATTAAGATCTCAAGCATTTTGTTGAAGCAAAGTTTTACAGCATGCAGGCTCTTGCTGACGGTACGTCGTGCATTTGGATTAGGGAGAAAATGCTAGTTCTCTTGAATGGTGTTAGCGATGCAGCGGTCACTGTACTGTACTACACTTTACTGTTTCAAAAAAACAACCCCTCTAATTTTTGTTAATAACTTTGACAAATGTAAACCGATTTTCAAAATTCTTTCACTGACAGATTCCAATGTAACTCTCTACTCTATGTCACTATACGGGGTTTTCCACGTCACCTTAACTGCGTTGCTGCACTACCTTGCGAAATTCAAAAATTAAAATAACGGCTGAACTTTTACTCATACCATCAAACTTAACCAACTTTAACAACACTTTGACGATAAACGCTATAAAAATCACAGCGATGATTTTCTTGATTTTTGTGCAACATATGAAGCACTGAATGTGGATACGCAAGTATGTTGTGAATATGATTTGATGACAAACTCCGTGAAGTTTATGCAACAAATGACTTCACCACAGTCAGAACTCAGAAGCAAACAGTAGTGTTTGTAAGAAATACCCACTACAGTCCACCTACCTGATAATCTGTCTGAAAGTTAAAGCAATTGACGAAAATGTCCATCTCTTACTCTTAACTCCTCTAAGACCGAATTCATGCTCATCAGACTCAAAAACCAACTCGCTCAAATACAGAACTCTTCACTTGAGACCTTCCACTCTGCTCGAAATCTTGGCTTCATCTTTGACGAACATCTTACCTTCTCTGACCAAATTACATATCTCTCCAAAGCCTACTACTATCACATTCGTCAACTTCGCTGCATACGCCCATACCTTGATTCGTCAACTACCTGTACCATTGCTACCTCGATCGTTCACTCTAAACTTGACTACTGTAATTCTCTCTATTATAAACTCCCTAAGTCTCAATTATCCCGTCTCCAGCAGATCCAGAAATCTCTTGCTCGTACTGTCATTAAAGCTCCTACGTCCTGCCAAATCACTCATATCCTACGCTCTCTTCACTGGCTCAGAATCAATGAACGCATCCAATACAAGCTCCTCTCTCTTACCTACAAAGTTCTCACACATAACCAACCTCCGTACCTTCATAACCTCATCTCTGTTCAACGTCCTCGCAGTACTCGCTCTTCACCGTCGTTACTCTTGCTCGGCCACCTACATCATCCTCTCTTAAAATTACTGATCGCTCCTTTTGGAACGCTTCACCATGTCACTGGAATCAACTCCCTTTATCGCTTCGTCAACCTCATTCTGGTACCAGTTCCTCCACTTCCGACTCATCTACTACTTCACATATCACTTCTTCCTCTTCTGTCTCACCACTCTGCTCATCCATAACTCCCTCTCTCTTTTACTCCCGGCTTAAAACCTACCTGTTTCACAAATCCTATCCCCCATAGTTTCACTTCTGCCTCCCAGACTGTCTTCATAGACTCTTGCCTGCACTGTTTCTTCTGAGCTAATCAATTTTTATTTTTAGTTTTTCCTTAATTTTTTGTTTCTGTGCCGTCAACTAGACTAAGATGGCCACTTTGTCAGCTTTTGAGCGCACGTAAATATATCATATCGTATTGTATCGTATCGTAAATACAAGCTCACAGATGTTTACACCATTCAGTGTTGCGAGCTTCATCATCGACCATCTGCTGCAACCCATGTTACACATCACTCATCGATGGCTTCAATTCGCTGACATTACGAATCCTCTTCTGAGCACTGCCACATTGTTGTCTAGATTTTATATTCAAGAGACCTGAGCTATTAAGGCGGCCTTATATCTTGCAAAACAAATTATCATGTTTCACATGCAATATACCATTGAAACTGGCAGTAATTGTAGTTTCACCAGGTAGTGTAGAAACACACTTAAGGTGAGGTGGAGAATCTTTATGACGTGTGTGTACAAAATTTCCTCAGGAATCTGACAACGAAAAAAATTTTGAAAATTGGTCTACACTTGCCAAAGTTATTAACAAAAATTGACGCGGTTGTTTTTTCTAAAACAGTGTGTAACTGTGTATATTACTACTAATACAGCAATACAACTATAATCACACATATTTATACCAACATTTTAGTCTTTATTTAGTTTTTCAGAATTAAGCCAATATACTGACTGTGAAAAACGTCTCCAAAATAATCTATTTTGTGTCGGGTGGGTCATAAAACCTTAACTCAACCAATCAATCAATCAAGCCACATGCAGTCTGTTTTTGTCTGACCTCCTTGGCGGTAATCCCAAGCCTGACACAGGGTGCAGCTAACATTGACAGCAGTAATGCAATCTAAAGTATAGACTCGGAAACAGATGCACACTGCGGTATCATTATATTCCCGCTGCTGTGCGATGTGCAGGTTGTTAGCTGTCGAGTTGCTACCCTGTATCAATAACTCAACAATGCAAGATCATGAACAATCATTCCTTCGGCAGCAGTTTCCTCGTCAACATGCCGTGGTCCCATTCGTCTACTCACCCATCATACAGTGGTCTAGCGGTAACATGCCTGACTGTGAGAGGACCCAGGTTCAAATCTCACCATGGGCAATGGTGTTTATCACGACAGCCACTGCGATATACAGCCTTGGGCACGGACTGCACACCCTTACTGCAGTGCTTAGGCCACCCTCTGTGGGATGACAAAATGAGTATCAGCTTTTGGACTGAGTAACAATAAATGGCGATGGTAGACGTGGACGCGGACATTAAGTAAGTAAGTACATTTATGAAGCGCGCTACATCTAAAATAGATCACTAGGCGCTACGGTCCTCAGCCAAACAAATGCGTTTTCAGTAACCGGCGAAACTCAACAAGTCATAGTTCAAAGTCACGGAGATGAAGTGGTAGATTGTTCCACAGACGTGGACCAGCAGTAGTGAAGGATCAATCTCCCAGACTTGTGCGGGTTCTTGGAACTTCACAGGTAGCCACATTAGACTGTCGAAGTCGCCGGCGGCCAGTGGTTGTGATGAGTTGACAGTCATCCGCCAGGTACTGTGGTGACAGACCATTCAGTGCTTTGTATACCAGAACGGCCATCTTAAACGCAATGCGTTGCCGTACTTGTAGCTGCCTTTCAAGCAAACTGACTGTGCAAGTTGGTTGGCTTGGTCTGGGGTTGGCGGCCACCTGGCGCTGAGTCTGCAATCATCAAATAAACAGGGTGAACTCTCGCAATGGCTTGTCATGATGACAGCACCTTCACATCATCCTGGCTATTATTATTACATATTTACTACTCACCTTCTTCACACCAGCTGCAGCCTGTCCCCTCTGAGGCCACTGGTAGGAACCGCCTGTAGACGCCTGGCCAGGTCTGTTGCTGGAATTCTTCGATGCGACACTATCACGGTCATAGTCATCGTCTTGATAGTCCCTTGACTGCTGGTCAATGTCTTCATCAAATACAGCACTGGTCCTGACCAAACAAACCAGAAAACACATAACACAGGTCTGCATGGGGTCGGGGGTGAGTTCCCTGCAGAGGCAGGTACCAAAATTGTGGGATACTGGTATGTTGGGGGCTGAAGTGATGGACAAATAGCAGGGACAGGGTAAGTCGAGAACACGCGATTTCGCCAGCTGTCACGCTCGACACCGTCCTGCACATAGCATATCTACATCATCAGACATTTCACCTCCCAGCTTTCAGTACACCGACAGTGCTGGCTGGCACGAAAAAAGGAAAAGGAACAGTATTTATATAGTGCCATTTTTACTATGCATAGTCTCAAAGCGCTCAGACACGGATCACACAGTTTTGCCTGTAAATTACACCATGCCTGCCTTTACTTCGTAAGCGTTCAGCAGATGGTGCCACCCATAACTGAGGTAGCGGACATCCAATTGCAACTTGCTATTCATTTATCAACCCTGAAGGGATGAAAAGCTGAGTTGGCCTGGTTGGTTGACCTACAGTGGTCGGTTACCTACTTAAACGGTCACCTGTCAGCTACAGGTCGAGCGCAGGACAGGGAAAGTCCACCGGCTGAAGACCGACGTTCTACCACTGTGCCATGCAACCAAGTAAAGACATCCAGCATGCAACAAAACAAGTGGAAGAAAAACCAGTAAGGGGAAGAGGAATGGGGACTGGCTAACCCGAATTCATGTGGAAAAAGCCACTAAAAAGGACGTGGTGCTGGTAACATGAAGATTCTAGTTTTCTCACACCAAAGCACCAGTTGTCATGGGAACTGGTTGCTGCAACAATTACGTCACGTATTCAAAGTCTGCAATCGATGCGGCCAACTATACATTGCAAATTTGAGCTGATTACAATTACAGAGAAAATATATAACTAACAGTCACATGTGATCTTTATTATCACCAACAAGTAGCAAGCGGCAAAGACAGCCAATAACAGCAACGTGTCTCCATGGTTAAGTAAGTAAGTAAGTCACTAAACCTAAATTAATACAAGGCGCTGCATTAGCTATTAGGGGTTAAAGAAGAAGTTGAAGATGAAGACAGAACATCTGTATGGCACCTTTATGTGAGAACTAACGTCTAAAGTGCACAACATGGCACATGTTTACGAGGGATCACAGTTTTACCTGCCTCCCACACGTTTATCCACAAATGAAATGAGCCATTCTGCCTTCACTCCTTAGCCGCAGCGCATCACCGCACTTTGGCTGGTACTCATATCCTGTCCCACAAAGGGTAGGAGGCTGAGTTGGCTTGGGTGGCTGGTTACACACCGTGACGATATGCCCGCCCAAAGATGGTCACCCATCCCAGTACCAACTGATTAGAAGAGTGGCGGCCGGGGATCAAACTCACGACCTTTGAGTCGCAAGTCCAATGCCCTAACCATTAGATTACCGAGCCACCTTTTGTTAACTTAACAGCAGACTGAAATAGTGAAACAAATGGGTTTGAGATGCTTTCGTAATAAATCCAGGGTTTACAATGAGCGAACGGAGGAAAAAAGAAAATTCCAGATTGTTGGTGCTGCAATATGGAATGGTGGTGTGATGTTCACTACTCACTGTATGCACAATGTTACTTAGCTGCAACTGCGACCAGTGTACAAACTGAACATCTTTTTAGCTCAACCGCTGCCATTTGCTGTGACTAAAGAACATTTCTGTTGGCTAAAACTCTTGCATTGTTTTTCTTAAAGTGAACATAATGTGGACTCAAATATAACAAGGTGTCACACTAACGGGACGTAACCGTACTGGCCCACCGTGCAGTGTCGGCCGCCCGACCACCCACGCGCCCCGTGCTGACCGTCCACTCACCTGGCCGCCGGCCGGCCCGCACGCCGGCAGCGTTGCAGGTGACGATAGACGCCAGCCAGCAAAACAATACTGGCCCATTATGTGGGCCAATAACAATCAACTTGAACGAATGTACACCACACACGATGAATACAACATCACATTACAGCTACTATTCATATTCTATTCATATTTGGCCAAATGACAGCACAACTGACACTAAAACTGTGATATGACATTACAAACTGAAGGATAATGCCCCTTGAACAGCTAACGTCCTACGACAAATATACAGTTAACTTACCGATATCCTTTCGGAGAGCCAAATGGCTGGGCATTGTTAATGTAGTCGACAACTTTATCGACTACCTCATCGGTTGTGGACCGGCGCGTTCTTCCATTCCAGTCGGGAATATCGTCAAGTTGTGATGATCGAGACTCAAACTGATCATCTTGCCAATCACCTGTCCAGCAGGAAAACGACAATTACAACAACAACAATAATAATAGTAACTAGGGCTCTTCAGCAATTAATTTTTTAATCACGTTAATCGCGCGATTAATTATTTTGATCGTGCGTTAATCGCAGTTTTTACTCACATTTCCTTTATGTTTTGTTACAGTTGTAGGGGGTAATAAATGACCAGAGACGTGCAAACGCGAGCGCACACGCGGCCGCGAGCGCAAACGTTTTGCACAGCCACGGACAGACACGGACGCAACTTTAACATGTAGTTGCATACGCCGCGGACGGCCGGACACTGACGCGTCATTCTATAAGGTCATCAGTTGCGCGTGCTTAATAAACGTTGATTTCACGAATTTTCAATTTTGGAATTACCCAACCATTCTACATAAACCTAATCTGTGTAACTTGTAACATCACTCATTCCTTTGCACTGAAGATTTTTAGTCCATGACAGAACAGAGTACATTGCTGACATTGCTGCTATGGAGACTAGATACTGAATGTCCGCAGACGCCAGCGACGGTTGTTGGTAAGCTGCGGACAAATGCGGACGCCAAAATTTCCGCATCCTCACATCTCTGTGAATGACGTCTCAGCACAGAAATTAAATGGCATTAGCAGAAAATATAATTTTAATATAGTCTAATCAGATGAAATTTAGAGTAGTGCTGCAACAGGAAAGTAGGTTAAATGCTTGTTCATTACAAGAGTATAGTTCGATTATGTTAAAGTTTGTATTGAATCTCGCTATTGGTGTGACTAGTTTGCGTTAAAAATTTTAATCACGATTAATTCCTTAATGCATTAATTAACGTGTTAATTCAACAGCCCTAATAATAATTAACGTTCAGTGTCCAAAGTAATTGGCAAAAGGCTTCACCGTCATCTTGTCACCCCTCACGGTGACAAATGCATTTGTTTACCACGTGTGCTGGGCAGGCACATTCGCCAGCGGCGGCAGGCGAACAATGCACAATGCACTCATGCATATGTATGTTACAATGGGTCATCATTGTCTCCTCAAAAACGCGCCTTCTTGTACGGAAAATGGATTCTCGTCAAAAGCTATATTCCTTGAGCCTACAAACAGCATCTCAATCAGTTCAGCCGTATTTACACAGCTCATCCACCTACCCAACACGCACAGACAGACACACAGACCAAGCTACGTACATAAAATCTGTGGCATGTGTGCAGGTGATGCTGCTTAGTATTACCAAATGGTCGAAGAATTTTGACAAAAGGCCGCAACACTGACTCGTCGTGGAACTATTTTCTGCATCATTAAGGACGGGCATTTGAGACCGGCTTCATTAGGTCGACTCTGTCAAAGAGTCGACCTAAAAACTAAAGCCAGGTTTGGTCGCCTCCTACGACTTACAGCTTGGAAACGGACAGGGCCTATTCTGGTTTCGGCGATTCATAAATTTGTCACTTACTTACTTTCTTAGACATCCACTTACTTACAGCCCCGGGACCCACACGGGGCACTGTTTAAAAAAACGTTAAAACTTTCACCATAATGCATTGACGCAGAGATGCCAGACATGCCGACATATTTGTCTTTGTTTTTCTTCGCTTTCTTTCTTTCTTCGCGAAGCTTCTCGTCATCTTTAACAAACTCGACCAACTCCTTCACCTTCTGACGAACTGTCAAAACATATCAAGCACCGGCAGTCTGTAAATGACAAGGAACCACATCACTGGTTTTAACTTCTCGGGCTCATAATTATGCATAAAGCCATCTACCGATCTAAACAGACATATGAAGTGCCACAATCTGTAAGCAAAATGGCCACTTCATGCTACAGACTAGGCTAGCTGCTCTTGGTAGGCTATAAAACATTATGCACAAAAGCAAGGATTCTTAAGCTATCTTCCTCCTCTAACCTGTTACAAGTTCCTCGCATTAATCTTATTTTCCATTCTCGCTCTTTCCATGCAGTTGTCCCAACTTGGCTGGTTGCTTGGGCACGGCGGTAGAACGTCGGTCTTTGGCCGGCAAACTTTCCCTGTCCTGTGCTCAACCTGTGCTGATGGATGACCATTTATGTGGGTAAACTGACTTCTATAGGTCAAGCAACCAAGCCAACTCAGCCTTTTATCCCTTCTGGGTCTATAAATGTGTAGTAAGCTGCAATTGGATGTCTGCTACCTGAGTTACGGGTGGCGCCAACTGGTGAACGCTTATGAAGAAAAGGCAGGCCTGGTGTAATTTGCAGGTAAAACTGTGTGATCCATGTCTAAGCGCTTTGCACACTACACTGTGTCTAAAAAAACGTCCCACCTTTAAACTGTCTCTAACTTTGTCAAATCTTAATCGATTTTCAACTGCTGGAAAGCGTATAAAATTTGCTATAAAAGCCATATGACAATACCCACCTTACCTTAGGCATGTTGCTACACTACCTTGGGAAATTAAACATTCAAATTTTCTGCAGATATTCAGCAGATACGAAACAAAACGCAAACAAATTGCATTTTTAATCACCTCTAATTGATTGCAAATAATTTTTTTCTTATCACTATTCTTTTACTTACTAACTTTTACGATCAATTTGTGGCACCGGAAATACGTCACAGCAGACGTCACTGCAGTGTTTGTCAACAATCAATATGGTATTCAGCGACAAGGACAAGAA
>Ga0209363_1001076_pt1 | contig 12386 bp, 9 predicted proteins | sample WorMetexBAHAMAS3_FD_187385 | JGI IMG/M metagenome (GOLD analysis project Ga0209363, IMG submission 187385) | Marine gutless worms symbiont microbial communities from Max Planck institute for Marine Microbiology, Germany - Inanidrilus exumae... | ecosystem: Host-associated > Annelida > Digestive... | reverse complement strand
TTTTTATTTATTATAAATAATTTAAAATAAGCATATTTAAATAAATTCTAAATAAGCATAACTAAAATAAGATACATAGTTAATTTTAGCCTATGTTGCATTTACGCTGGGGACGATTAATGGGAAAAATAATACGGAAAACTGTTATTGGTGTTACTATAGCCAGGGTGACGTCGCTGAAAAAAGAAATATATATTGATGGACGTAGGAAGGCAAAGTTAATTTAGCATTAACTGGATTTACATTAAGTAAGCATAGAGTTAAGCATGCGATTCCACACCGCCGGCGAAGTGAAGTCTCCTGTCTACGACTGTCTTGTTTCGTAGGACGATAGAAGCATGGAAACCAGTCTAATAGCCTAAATATGCTACAATTATTATTATTAGACTACATTGCAGTACTACGTAGGTAGATGCCGCCTATTGTGAACGACTGGTCTGTTGGTCTGTTTGTCGGTCTGTCACCTAGTGAGCCCTGCAGAAAATTCGGAAGAGATTGAGGTACAATTTGCATTCAGGACTCTGGTAGGCCCAGAGAAAGACCTATTACATATAGATGACCACTTTGGGCGAATACTGCGTTGTGTTCATTCAACAGAATGCATCCTTCTGGTTTAGTCTGTTTTTTTTCCTTTCAGCCTCCGATTCTCTGATATCGGTGGCTCCAACAATTTTGCTTCATCAGGTAATTAGTGACATGCAGCAGTACAGGTCTACATGTAGAGCGTAAACACTATGACCGACAACACTGCTCTGCTGCTGCTGCTGATGATGATGATGATGATGATGATGATGATGATGGGGATGATGATGGTGATACCGTGTCTCACATGTTTTATTTTGTCTGATGTTTTAGGGCAGCTTTTGCTTTGCTGCAAATATCCACATTATAATAGGCATGCTTTCCAGTTATATGAATAGGAATTACCGACCACTCTTACTTTAGTGGTCCAGTTTGAGCAGTCGATCCATTGTTTGTGTCTGTATGACCTTTGACCTAGATATTTGGCATACTGGTTCGCCTTGACAGTTATAGGTTATGTTAGAAGGTAAGGCCATAGGTCAGAGTTTACAGTCGCAGGTTGAAACGAGAACTCAGCAACTGCTGCGATGGACGTCTGTGGCGTAGCAAGAGCTGAAAACAAATAGTATAGAAAAGCAGACCTGAATTTAAAGCTATAAATAAGTAACAGCAGCTGTGTAATTTTTGGTCAGCTAAAGTGTTGCTGAAGTGGTTGGTGTGAGTTTGAGTAAGGGCTTTCTAGTTAAACTTGTGTGCATGTATTTTTTTAAATTCCAGAACCAACAGCTAACATCTAAACTGAACGCTACTCTACTGCTGGAACTGAACGGCCTGAGGAGATATTTTGCAACCGACAGTCCTGTTCCCGATATTCTTGACAATATAGCTTCACACATTCTGCGTGTCTTGGCGGCAACTGCCACCGTTGATCAGCAAGCTGTGAGCATCGACTTTAGAATGTGGAACCAACGCAGTCTTGTAGCTCAGGAAATATTGTACTACAGGTTTGTGTAGTTGCATGACCGCAGTTAGTTAGTTAGTTGGAGTTTAACGTCCCCTTTCAGCACAAATATGGCTATACCAGAGACATGCATGACCGCAGAATAGTGTGCTGTAGATTTTATTGCGTCTTTGCCATTGTTTTTGATAAGAAAAAATTGTGCCAGAATATGTTTGAGAGATGCCTTTGAACATCTGGCTGAGTTTTGTTTTGCATGGAAAACAGGCAGCGTAAGGAAGTAGCGATGTGTTTCTCATCGTCTGTATACATGATTGCTTTTACCTTTAATATTTCTTGTAAATTATTTATCACTTTTTTATTGGGAAACTCTACTTATTCTCATACATTGCTGATTATTGATGGCATTAATTGCTATTGTTAATAGGCTGGCATGAATATATAATTGTAGATGGATGGTGTTAGCAGTAGGACTGACAGTATTTCTGGCTGTTTGTCTCTGGTTGTTCATTGCCATTGCAAGGCAGTCCAAATGTATGCTGATGCTGTAAGTGCACAATATTTTGACACATGAATATGTGTAGTGTGTTATTAGTTAATGTGGTGTTTGTGGACAAATTGACCTTTAATGATGCCGCCAGCAGGAGTAGTCTGTGAATTGGTCTACTAATTTGCTAGATTTCTGGAATGAGTGAAGCTAAGCATTTCTAATATGGTACACAGATTGACCAGTGAAATTACCAGCCAGTGAGTGATAAACTACCCCAAAGGGAATCATGATGCTTGCTCGATGGCATATAATTCTGTACTTTTTGATGCCGTAGTGTATTAATATTTGAACAGTTTAAAAAATGTCAAGGGAGAACTGGCAGTGAGGTCATCAGCAGGGTCTAGACTTGAACCATGATTCGACCCAACTCAGAATTCTTTGACCCAGTGATCCAAAATCTTGATGCTCATGCTGATTAAGATTGTTTCTTGCACTGACCCTTGAGTCGACCCGACCCAACCCAGCGAACATTGTTGACCCTTGACTCGGAAACCTAGTTCCAACTCAGTAATGACACGGGACAAACCTGTTTTGTTATGTAATAACATACAATATTTCAGAACTCATACTGATTAAGATTGTTTCTTGCAATTTCGCAGTAAGTGAAGTGATTGATTGAGTCAACGATTCAGCATCCCTCTTGGCAAAGAATAGGTCATATCGGAGACTTCACTTTGACTGAACAAAACAGATCAACTGCTCATATGTTTCTCATATGTTTTAATTCAGTAGCAAATCAGGTTGTTTTCTTTATTAATTTATATAATCTGTTCTAACTTTTTAGGTCGACTTTTCTGAGTCGACCTAATAAAGTGGGTCTCAAATGTCGGTCCTTCTGGGAGTAGGTCCGTCCGTCCACAAAGTATTTTCGATTGAAATGAAATTTGGCATGCAGGTAGAGGTCGATGAGTGGTGCACGATGGTATGCAGTATGATCCGATCCAAGGTCAAGGTCACGAGGCCTTCAAAGTTGGAAATCCTTCCATTTTCAAACACTATCTCCTATGCCATTTACAATGGGAGCTGACAACTGACCACCGATTGTTAAACTATGGCACGATATCTAAATTTACTCTGGCCGAATTTTTGATATTTGTCCTAGTTTTTGTGTCACGTGACTTTGAACTTGGCAGAAACGTCAGTTGCGAAGAGTTGACCGACAGTCCCGTTTCAGTGTTTGTTTGAAACAGTTTTTATTTCCGGCATTACCCTCGGCTTACCCTGATCATCCTGGATAAAGGGCTGTAAACAGGTTGTTGTTGTGCTGTAGTTGTTGTCATGCGTGCATGGTGGTCACTGCAGTGGGTGTTCTGCGTATAGGTTCTGTGTGGGTGGCACACTGAGTCTCATTGTTTGCTGGACGTTCACTGGAACGCATCTCGGTACCGGCTTGGTAGGTCATTTCGCATAATGCACAATCTCTCCCCATCCCATGATATAAATGAAATCCAGTGCTTGATGTGATTAATATACTTCACTGGTCACACTGTTGACAACGCCTATCATGTGTGTCAATCAGGCCAAAAGTATCATGCCAACAGAGTCCTGACTTTCAGGGCATGGTTACAGGGGAAATGAAAAAGTTACTTCCATAGTTACAAGGACCGTAGGGAATGGTGCTGATCTCCATTTTTGCTAGGCAGACAGTCCACGGGTGACGTTAGTCATAAACCAAGTAGTAGGCTGTTATTATTTTCTGCCAGGCCTTTCCAGTTTCAGAGCATCACTGCTGTTGGCCGGTACTGCTTTATACTTTTATACTGCTTGGCTCAATGTATGGGCTCCGGGGCGGTAATGCGCCGTGATTCATGCTTTGATTTCAGCGCTATATAAATTGTTTGTTTGTGTGTTTACTTAACTTCCTGACTTTCTTTCTTTTTTGCTTTTATCTTCACTTGTGCTTTCTTTCTTACTTACTTCCTTACTGGTTTATTTCCTGACTTATCTAACTACTTCTTTCAGAATAGACCCATTCCGTTTCCAGGTCGTAGGTCGTAGGAGGCGTCTAAACCTGGCTTTAGTTTTTTGTGTTAATTTTATCGTGTAGTATATTTGTTATGGATGCATGTTTGCTTTTGTTGTGTTTGTTTTCATTTTTTCTGTACTAAGCCAAGAGATTGGCTGGGAAGAACGTCCCCGAAATGACCTGTTTTGTGTCGGGTGGGACATAAAACCTTAAATCAATCAACTGATGAACAGAGGCACGTGTGTGTGTTATCTTGCAGACCCAACCCCTTTTATCATGATGTAACCCTGGCTGTGGATAGCTCTCGTTCAAAACAGCACCTCTATCTGCACAGTTCACTTGAGAATCCAACAAAACTCTGCAATTTCTGGACGTTTGAATGTCACCACAATTTTCGTATTCCAGCCCAACTCAATGAGCCGTAGAAATATTTCCAATCTGTGCTCGAGTGAGCAACAACCAAAAGAGGGCACATAAACCGCAAAAAATTGCAATTTTGGGGCCACCGCAAAATCTTATCCACGATTTTTTGTGCATCAAGACCAGTCATTTCTCCAAGTGTGAAAGTCTGTCCACAACGTTTTGAGGAATCCTGCTAGTAGATAAACAGAATACCAAACTGCAAGCATGTATTAGGCTCATGCTTTGTCAAGATAAACAGATTTCTAATTGTTAGCAGAAGTGATACCATAGTTAATATACATAAATTTTTGTCGGTAAGGCTGTCGTAGGCATATTGCAATATAATTTAGAAGGAATTTCAATTAGCATTATTTACAAATGTGTCATTGCCAGGTATCCTTTAAAATGTTTAGTGATAAGCAGTTGGTTGCTGTAATTCTATGTAGATTGTTAGTGATTTCTGTGTGGAGCCAAATGCAGCAGTGTACAGAATGAGACCCAGGCAGACAGGTTTGTTGGCTTTTGTATGGTACCAAAGTTCTCAATTCGTTGATGAAATTATGGTTTATAGTCCATTGCTTTTATGTAATTGAAAACTGGATTTGTAGCTTAACTATTTATGTCTACAATGCTTTCCATAATATTAAAGGGCATTATTGCAAACGCTGGATCATATGTTATTATGATTTCAGTTTAGCTAAAAGCAGTGTTTACAAGTAGAGGTAAAGACTCACTTGATTACTGTTTGCATTCTTGCAAACTTTAATTTGAAAATTGCAGTTATACATGTATAACTGTTTGTGATGTACTGTAATTAGGAATACTCAGTTACTACATCACTTGTGATCATAAACTGATTCCAAACCCATTTGTAGAGGTATTTATTTATTTTTCATTTTTATCTTCTAGAAATAATAATAATTGAAAAGTACTTTTATGCTGAACATGTGAAAAATGATCAGAAGAATTTTACAATTTTTATATATGGACACTCCAAGCATGTTATTTACGTATGTGTTATCTATTTGTTCGCAGAGATTGTACCTAATTAAACTTCTCCATAGCCAAGGAATGCTGGAGAATAAATTGCATGTTATATTAATTTAGTTGCCTTAATTATCAGTAGAATATCTTATGCCTTGTCTGCTTGGTGTGGCTTCCTAAATAGTCAGCAAATAAACAGGATTAATGCTTTCTTTCAGAAAGTCAGTTGATTTGGGCTTTGTAGCTCTACATGTGCATGTAATGTATCAGAATATCTTAGAATGGTTGACGGTAGCTTATTTAATTGCATACAAAGTCCTTCCCACTGTCTCTCACGTTTACTTCCACCAGAAAAGCGTCACCTTGGCCTACATCCCAGAGGACATAGTTATGCACTCTCCATATGCCAAAATAACCTTTGTAAATGCTGTTTTATTTCATGATGTTTATTTTGTTTTCTTTGATTATTAGTGTTTCCTATTACTGTATGTGCTATTGTACTACATTTGCATTTGTCATTTGTTGTCTAATAAAGAGATATCATATGATGGAGCCTGCACATTCAGCAATATATTATTTTAATTAGAAATTTAATTTATCTGTTTATTTCCATATTTCTTAGTCACTGGTATTAAAAGAGAATATGGCATATACTTTTGTCAGTGTTTACTAGTACATTTCATATTTCTGTCGTTTATTTGTGTCTCCTCATTTGAGCAACAAGGCATCTGTTATAGCGTGCAGATGTAATGTTTTTAGTCACTGAAGGATGGGTTGGAAAACCTGAATGCGGCAAAGAAACAGTCTGATGAGCTAGTAATGCTTGTGGCACGCTATCGAGTAGAACCACTGGTGATTTATCCATTCATAACTGTTCTTTTAAGAGCGTCTGTGCTCATAAAAGTTATTCCTGTTGCTGAAACTGATACCGTAGTTTATGTGCATGCGTAAAATACCACAGTATTATGCTACTGCCACTGTTTATGATGTTCCTTATTTTTATGCTTTCACCAAGGTGTTGTGTTTTCAGGGTGTCTCTCTGCCACATTCATTTGTTTGTTTTTCTGGACAGATCTTGTTATCACCATATTTCATGACCTGGTTAAATTTTGAAGGTGAAAGGTCAAGGTCACAGCAGGCCGTCGGGGTAGCAAAGGCATCCACATTAGCGTTGTATAAACACTACTGACATGCTGTGCTTTAAACTTTAATATTAAAGTATTTTAAATTGTTGAGTATTTGATAGTTAATTGTGTGATTAATTGTTTATTTGCGTAGTTCTGAATTTCAGAAGCTGAGGTCTAAAGCTGTTGTATCGTCACAGTTAAGTAACTGTTACGTGGTGTAAATGTTGTGTTGCGTGGTGGCATAGCGGTAGGGTGTTGAACTTGCGATTTACAGGTCGCTCGCGGGTTCAATCCCAACCGGTCCGCTTTCGCGTAACATAGGTCAACTCAGCCTTGCATCCCTCCGGGGTCGCTAAATCAAGTACCTCTTCGGATGAGGGTAAAGGCGGCATTCTCACCTCTGTCGGGTGGCAGGTAACACTGTGTGATCCCATACGGCATGTGAGTTTCCCGTAGCGGTGTGGCAGAGTTTCAGCAAACTGCTATACACTTACTTTACTTTAAATGCGGTTGATTATAATGGTTTGTTAATAGTCGTCTATTCTGCTGTATTTTTGCCATATTTGCAAAGGTTTATTCTATGGCGTATTCGGTGGAGCAAGACTTGAACTCTACTGTGGAGCTACTGGTTCACGTGATGTCTAGTGTTGAATGCAGCAGTATGCACGAGGACTACATCACTGGTCTCAACATGCTCTGCAGCAGGGCACTGTAAGTTCTGTTTCTGCTTTTAACTGTTAAGAGCAGCATACTAAAAGAACTTTGGTGTGTGTTGATTGTCCTTTCTAAACAGATGGTGATTGTGTTGGTTGACACTAGCATTTTGTAATTGTATTACTGTGTCAAGCCTTCAATGCTATGTCTGTGATTGGCGACAATCCCGTGATTCATGGCATGTTGAAGTTTACCATTGTCAGGTGACAGTCTTAGGCTCTGTCCACTTATGGTAGTCACATGACGGTGGTAAAGGTGTTTGCATTATAATTTTGTACAAATAACTAATAGCCCAGAAGTTAAATTACTGTCAGCCTGTGATTAAAACATTGCATTTTAGTGTTTGGTGAATTTATTTTTTTCTGTTTTGATGTATGCAGTACAGTGTAGTCATGTGACATCCAGTTTAGCTCCGCATGTACCACGACATAAGCCCGTTAGCTGCTAGCTAGCCAGTCCAGCATAGAATATTTAATAAATCATTGCGAAGGACATTTGGCCTGTAAAAACTGCTATAGCAGTCTCCTGGGGTTTCCATGGAGACTCTTGTGGGTACTGCTGAGTGAATAACCTAGATAAACCGAGAAAGTAGCAGTTAAAATAGTTGCATATTGTAGCATTAAGCATTGCTGTGTTTCAGGCCTGGTGTTGCTCTGCTGACGGTAGCATTAGCAGCTAATGCTGTGCTCTTCAGTTTTCTCATCATTCTTGCAACTGTGGCGGCTAGGAATGTCAATGGCAGGTCGGTTTCTATGGACATTATGTAAAATGATGCTGACATTGCTGCTGTGCATCATTCCTGCTATGCATCTGTAAAACGAGACACTATTGCTGAGAGACCCATGCAATGGTTGATATTAGTTGAAATCTTGTCAAGTGCTGCAGAAATGAAAAAGCTTACAGTAAGGTAATTGATTGATTGAGTTAAGGTTACACCTCCTAGTAGTGAGTTGACTTATTACCCGGTTTAGGAACCGGGTACCCGGTTGCTGGAACCGGGTTACCCGGATTCGGTTATTAGGGTTAGGGTTAGACAAAATATTTGGTTAAATATAACCAAAAGGCTTTGCTGGTTTAACAAAATAAATTTTTTGGCTGTAACAAAATTATATCCACAAAATTACTTTGTGACAGTAACAAATATTTTTGTGTGAGTAAATAGTCACAAAATAATTATGTAATGGTCACAAAAGTTTTTGTGACTGTCACAAATCAATTTTTGCAGTGTAGGCAACCTATGTGCAAAGTTTCATCAAAATCGGAGCAGTAGTTTTTGAGTTATCTTGCGGACAAACAGCCAAACAAACGGACAGACAAACGCAGGGCGAAATATAACCTCCTGGCGGAGGTAAAAAGTCACATCACCCTGCTCGGTTTCCAATATAAGACAAAACATCCATATATTGTTTCAACAATCGCCATTACTACCTTTCAGCATCCTACAACTGCACAAAATGGCTATAAATTAGTTGAATGAGTGAATGAATGAATGAAAGAGCAAAAACTAAAACGCACTAGCTTCAAGCCAATGTTTGTGCTTTCATCATTGACGAATGAAGACTCATATAATACACAAATTATACAATGCATTAACGATACAATATTCAGAAAACGGTTCCTGGTATACCCGGTTTTTGAACCGGTTCTGGAACTTTAGAACCGGTTCCTTGGAACCGGTTCCTACGTCAGATCACTACCTCCTAGACTATTCTTAAAGAAATAAATAAGTAGGGAAGTAAGTAAGTAAACTATTTATATAATGCCAGAATCAGCAAATGAGTCGGGGCACATTACAGCCGCAGAGCCCGTACAGGCCTTACGATAAGTGACTAACCTAGAAGGTCACTCTGGATCATTACTTTGACACTAAAGTAGTTAAAGTATCTCGGGCTTACTACTAAGAAGTAGTAACTACTTTGCTTGGTTATTATTCTGTATTTCATGTACGATACAATGATGATAACACTAAAGACAAAAGCAGTAACTAGACAAAGAATAGAAACTAAAATTTTCTGAAGCACATGAAACATGTCCATCAAAGTTGGTAATTGCAAACTCAATATGTATGTAAATTGAAAGCAAGTGAAATGATAAGAGTGCAGAGTATATAACTGATAGTTAATTACTTGAAAGAGTAGTTAAACTACCACTACTACTTTTGCGTAGCTAAACGTTTCCCATTAACTAGTTCCGAGTAGTTTAACAACATAGTCAACTACTAAGTAGTTAACTACTGCCCATTGCTGCGTATGAAGTCAACCCTTTAGTGTTCTTGGCGAAGGCCAAGAATTTACTTGGCTATTCTGTGATCACACTTAGTCACTGAGGTTGCTCGTCATGAAACATGCACAGACTGTAAACATTTAAGATGTGCATGTCTTATGCTACTGTGGAATGCTGATTGGGTGATGTTCTTGAAATTTCAGCAGTTCTAGTTCCCATGGCATTGCCTCATCTGCAAAGCGAAGTGCGCTGAAAAACTTTGCAAACAGTCGAATTGTTTCTGGCCTGCTGAAAGGAAATCGCTTACCAGATGTCCGCCAGTTACAGAAGTCGATGAAATTACTCAAGGTTTCTACAAATGCAGCGTTTTTCTGTTGGTGGAAGGCGACCAGCCAGCTTAGCTTTGGATTTTGATGGTGGTGGCAACTGGTATTTGTAACAGAGCATGCTGGTGGCGGTGGTTATGTGACTGCTTCTTTGTGTTCAGGAAACACAGCGAATATCGTGCTGAGTCAGTAGTCTCAGCAGCTAACGATTCTGTCTTTGAGCCAAATGATAGCTGCGGCCACATGGCCGATGTCAGGTACTCTATTGTATCAGTGCATCACTGTTTTGTGAACGTGTCAACAGATAATAAATTGCTGTGCTAAGCCTAGCTTGCTAACTGTGCGTGAGTTGATGTAACTTGAGTTACTCTGCATGATACAAAAGAAAACAAGTTTAGTATGTGATATTTACTGTTGATGTTTAAATGCCAAGGCAAGTATGTATTCTTACAACGATTTGGGTGCATGTGGGGTCTGCATGCCATTTATTTTCAAGGATTGTCACATTTCATGCATGCAGGTTGACCATTGTCATCTCAGTGTCATCGTCATTCGCAGATGTTTCTGTTAGTGACATATTTATAATTTTAGAACTGGGCCATTCCCTGCTAAAATTCAGATGTCATGTTTACACGTTTGTGCACTCAACCGTGTGAACGTGACCTTTGAATATGAATTTATCGATTTTAAAATTAATAATTTTTCAGAACTTGTCAAAGGGCGGCCAGGGTGCAGGGCTGCTTTTAATACACTGATGGCTTCTGGGTATTGCAGTCATGTTGCTGCAGGCTGTAGTTGCTCTGTATTCTGTATATGTTAAAGCTAGAGATGCACCGATAAGGCACTGGCCGATTATCAGTCGGTCGATAACCGGCGTGTAACAGTCGGCCGATTACGGATTAATACAAAAACTGATTTTGCTGTTTGATTTAAGTTATTCATTTAGGCTCCGATTGTTATCCGAGGACGTTTACTTACTTGAAGGACCGCAGACCAACCGAGTTTTTAATTTTTACCCACGCGATGCTATGCTAGTGCGGTACTTGCCGTCATCGTGTGTCTGTTTGTTTTTTTCCGTCCGTTTGTCCGTCTGTCTGACACAAGTCAGTGTACTACTAAGATGGCTAAACCTGTGATCATGCAAACAACGCCACGTGATAGCCCAGGAAATCTAGTTTTCTGACGCCAACAGTCGTTGGTGGGCGATACCCCATTCCCCCTGAAATTTGCACTCAAAGTGACCCACCCCTCTTTCGAACACAGCAATTTCACCATGGATGCACCATGTAATAAAAAAATTGTACTTACCAGTTGTGTAAACGACAATCGGCCAATACCAACGTACTAATCGGCCGATACCAATTATTGGCAAAATGGCCGATAATCGGCTGATACCAATTATTGGCCGATTATCGTTGCATTTCTAGTTAAAACCTGTCAGTAGTCCAGTAGTGGATGACGACAGGAAACGTTTGGCCACTGGTTGGGGTCAGTGGTTTCAGTTACCTAGACAGCTTTTGTTAATTGGATGAAAGGAAAGATATCCAACTTGTAAATACCTGTGCATCTTATGCTGAAAGGTCCTCTTTCAGGACATGGAGGAACGATGCCGAGGGAGGGGAGGGGCAGTTGACCCAGCTTCACATGAAAAACAGCTGTTAAAACACAGGTAACACAGATAGGTAGGTGTGTGTGTGTGTAATTACCTATAAATATTTTCCACGTCTGTGAGGTGCATGATTGTTGGTAGTTTTGAATCTGATATAATGTAGTTCACTTTGAATTTAATGACTAGTCATGTCGTCTCTCTGTTAGAATGTTATTAATTATTTCATTATTTTTTAAGGAAACCTAGGTTTGCTTGTGTTATCTGACTTATTGAAACTCAGTCATTAGCCATCTTTTCCTTTGATTTGCATATTTATTACTTTGCCTGCAGTAGGGGTGCAGAGTATTGCAATGAGCATGTATGTATCTCTTGTCTGTCTGTCTGTCTGCTTGCATGTCTCAGAAACTACGTGTCCAAACTTAATGAAATTTTCTGTAGCTGCTAACTGTGGCCGTGGGCACGAGAGCCATAGCACGCGTCAACAGCTAGTGACTGAATAAGTGATGTAAAGAAGGCTCTGATGGGCGCTGAATAAGTGCCTATCTGAAGTAAATCCTTCCTGCTGTTATTATATATGCCACCATTAGGTGGCTCTTAGCCTCTGCTATGGTATGACAGTGTGAGCCTCTACGTGGCCTCGCCCAGTCAACTGTCTCCACAACTTCTATGCAGAGTTAGGCGAGATTGCACTGTCGGCCTCCCTCCTCATGTTCTCAACTGCGGGTACCTCAGGATGAGACTGTGTTGCTGATTATGCGAAGCTGCTAAGGATGGGGTTAAGTCTGTAGACTCGTTATCTTTTACCCCGCTCTGTGGAGTATTTTGTTGAGGGTGAATAGTTATTGTGGATTTGTTGAGAACCAGAGTAACCAAATATGGGCCTCGCCCAGTCAACTGTCTCCACAACTTCTATGCAGAGTTAGGCGAGATTGCACTGTCGGCCTCCCTCCTCATGTTCTCAACTGCGGGTACCTCAGGATGAGACTGTGTTGCTGATTATGCGAA